>Ga0070733_10000095_pt1 | contig 81293 bp, 59 predicted proteins | sample Coa_R1_9_FD_66450 | JGI IMG/M metagenome (GOLD analysis project Ga0070733, IMG submission 66450) | Surface soil microbial communities from Centralia Pennsylvania, which are recovering from an underground coalmine fire - Coalmine... | ecosystem: Environmental > Terrestrial > Soil > Unclassified ...
GAAATCGATAGAATGCCTGGCGGTTTCTGGAGAGCCTTGAATCTCGAATGTGGAGAAAGAGGGAAGTACCTCTTGCCGGGATCGCATGGAATCACCCCCGTAAAAGTGTGGACGCCGAATTTGTTAGAAACTACAGCCAATAGACCCGGGGTGCGGTCCCTCACTGCGTGTCGAGCGGAGAGCTCCAAGGCACACAGCCTGCGGAAGGGATAGAAGTACTAATGCTGCGAGAGGGAATGTCAACATGACTTGAGATCGTCCCCGAAATTGTGCGGAAACTATTATATATAGAGATAGTGACTGTCAAGTAAAATAGTGATATTATCCACTGAATTATAGTCCCACGGCAAAGTAAGTCCTGGAACCGTCATTGCGCCTGAAAATTCCAAAATGGGAACTTACGCCGCATCTCCTTGATTCTCGGCTGTCTGACGAAGCGGTGGACACCAGGAAACATTGGCGCATAGCTTGCCATGGGGTGCCGCTGAGATATCATGTGGAACGCGAGTGAGTTCGAAGCGGGGTCACGGCCAACATGCTTGTGCATATCACAAAGGACTTTGAAGAGCTGAGCCGCGAGGCGGCGCGAGTGGTGGCCAACGCAATCCGCAAGAAACATGATTTGCGGTTGGGGCTGGCCACGGGCAGCACGCAACTCGGGTTGTATCAGGAACTGGTGCGGATGCACCGCCAGGAGCGGCTCGACCTCTCGCAAGTGGTGACGTTTAATCTGGATGAGTACATCGGCCTGGCGTCCGGGCACCCGCAAAGTTTTCGATCCGTTATGTTTCGGGATTTCTTCGATCACATCAATATTCCACGCGAGAATATTCATATACCGGATGGAGCGCCACGAAGTGGCTATGAGCAATACTGCGAGGAATATGAAGAAGAGATTCGCAGCGCGGGAGGAATCGATTTGCAGGTGCTCGGTCTTGGGAAGGACGGGCACATCGGTTTTAACGAGCCGACCTCGAGTCTGGCGTCGCGCACGCGGCCGAAAACATTGACGCGGCAGACGGTGGAGGACAACCGGCGATTTTTTGGAGCGAAGGAAGAGCCGCCACACGCGGCAATCACCATGGGAATCGGAACGATTCTGGAGGCGCGGCGTGTGCTGCTGCTGGCGTCCGGCGCGGCCAAGGCGCGGGCCGTAGCGCTGGCAGTGGAAGGACCGGTGACGGCGAGCGTTTCTGCGTCGGCGCTGCAGATGCATCGCAATGCGACGGCGTTGGTGGACCGCGAGGCGGCTGCAGATCTTTTGCATCGAGAATATTACGAACGGGCTTTGGAAATGACCCGGAAGCTGACGCCGGGGAGATTGTGGTAGGGAATCAGCAAGAAACTAGAGCGGTGAGAAAACAAGAGGCCCGCCATCCCAATTGGATAGCGGGCCTTTTGTTTTCGGATCAGGTATCAAAAGATGAAGCGAAAGCCCAATTGCAGCTGCCGTTTCGGGTACGCAGAAGTAAAAGCCAACGGTGTGCCACCAGGGGAGTTTAGGGACGGATTCACGAAGGCCCCGGTGGGATGAACCCCGACGTTGGCAAAACCGTTGAGCGTGGGGACTTCATTATTCACGCTGGCATAGTTTGTGTGATTTGTGAGGTTGAAGGCCTCGGCCATCAATTGGAGGTTGTAGTGCTCGCCGAAATGGAAGGAGCGGGTTAAGCGCATGTCCAGTTCGGCGAAGTTCGGGCCAAGTCCGGAATTGCGGCCGATGCCGAGTGGACGGTCATTCGTGGAGTGATTATCGCCATTGATGTCTGTGCCGGCGGCAAGGACATTGAATGGGTGACCGCTGTTGTAGGACACGATGGGAGCCAGTTCCCACCCGCCCAGGACTCTCGAAGAGGAGTGGCCGCTATCCAATATGGCGGCGAAGACGACCTTGTGGCGCTGGTCGAAATCAGAAGGTCCGCGGTCGGCGGCCAGGTTCAACTCGTTAGCGGGGGCAAAGTCGCTGTTGTAATCGGTAGTGGTGTCATAAGCATGGCTGTAGGTGTAATTGGCGAGCAAAGTGAAATGCTCACTGAAGCGCTTCTTGACCTCCAGGATTCCGCCGTAATACAGGGCGGAGGCGGCGGAGGAGTACTGGTTGTTTTGAACGATAAATGGATTCACAAAACATAGAAAGGGATTCGCCCCGCATTGGGGCGCGGCCCAGTTTTGGAAGGTTACTTGCTTTCCGGTGAAAGGCGAGGTTGCCGTGGTGAAGGGAGCGGGCAGAAGGTTGGTGTCCAGCGCCACCGGCAGCCGCAGGGTGTGGACGTAAATTCCACTGACGGAAACCGAAAAGCCAGGAGAAATCTCGCGCTCGATACCAAACTCGGCCTGCTCCGAATAGGGGCTCTGGTAATCCTTCTGACCAGAAAACAAAACGGTGAGCGGAGGCAGAGGACCTGTATTCGAGATATTGATTCCGAACTGAGTCAGGCTAGCGGGCGTGATGCATGCAGCATTGCCGGCGGTGGGCTTGGTGCATGTGACCAGGCCCTGAGCAAATAACGTCCCGAAGATACATTGCGAGGTAAGAGAATTTCCGGCGTTAAAGGCGGTGCACGCGCCTGCCGGGGGAGTTATGCCAGGATTACCAGTGAGCGGAACCAATATGTTGGCGATTTGCCGGGTGCCATTGATATTGCCCAGGGTTTGAACGACATCGGCAATTTGGCCGTAAACGGGCGAAAAGAAGATTCCGAACCCGCCACGGACAACCGTCTTGTGATTCTTGAAGGGATCCCAGGCAAACGATGCGCGTGGGGCAAAATTGTCCTGATCCGTGTTTAACGTGCCGTATTGCGAATCCACTTCATAGCGAAGGCCGTAGGTGAAAGTGAGATTAGAGAAAATTTGCCATTGGTCCTGCCAATAAGCGGCCGTGAGGGGACGCGGATAGTTGTACGTGGGATTGCCGAAGCCCTGCTGATAGAACTGGGGTGCTTCCAGGGCAGCCGATTGAAGGCCGTTGATGGCAGCGGGAGTCGTTGCTGCCGGCAGGCCACATGCAGCTGGGACCTGAAGGCAAGGACTCAAAATGCCTCCCGGCAGATTGCCGAACACGAATCTTCCCGGGAAGAAAGTGTGGGATTCGGTGTGATCGCCGCGATACAACTCATAAAACCCAAACTTCATGGTGTGGTGGCCGTGGATCAACGTCATGTTGTCGGCAATCTCATACCTGCGAAGGATGGACAGGCTGGGCTGGAAGATGTTCGTCCCGAAGTTCCCAAAACCCGGGATGGCCAGACCGACCTCTCCGGGTTCGTTGGGAATGATGTCGATATTCGTGTAGTTGAATTGCGCGCGGAACTCATTCTGGGCGGCCGCGCTGAATTCGTGGAACCATGATCCCTGAAGCGAGTGATCATAGGTTCTGAGCGAACTGCCTGCGGAAAACGCGACCAGAGATTGAACGTCTGGACTCTCCTCGATGTCATGCCCGAAGGCATACCGGAAAAAGATCTGATCGCGGTCACTGAACTGATGGTCCAGGCGCGCCGAAGCGAAATACTCGTGCGTGCCGTAGGGAAGTAGACCGCCATTGGTTTCAAATTGATTGACGAGGTATGCGTCCAGCGGATTTGCGGCCGGATTGACGGTCAGGATGCTTTGGAGAGTACCAGCACAAATATTTGCGGGAAGGGCAGGTTTGCCTGTTAAGCACGGCACGGGCGTGGCTCCCTCGGCAGCCAAGCCAGTGATGATTGCTTGCTGTTTGTTTCCCGTAAAGGTTCCGGGGTCAGGCCCGAAAATCGCGGAATTGGTCAGCAGCGGCACAGCGTTCTGGGAAGCCTGGTGCAAACCTTCAAAGGAAACGAAGAAGAAGGTCTTACCCTTGCGGATTGGCCCCCCCACCGAACCGCCATATTGCTGGCGGTTCAGAGAATCTTTAACCGGTGTGGCCGCGGAAGTCAGGTTGAAAGGGGATGCCGGAGTCAACGCGCTGGAAAAGGAAAAAGGATTTCGAGCGTCCATGGGATCGTCGCGGAAGAATCCGAAGAAGCTGCCATGCAAATCATTGGTACCAGACTTGGTCACGATATTGATGGAAGCGCCGCTGGCGCCGCCGAGATCGGCGCTGTAATTGCTACGGTTGATTTGAAATTCCTGCACGTCTTCCTGGCTAACCGTGAGACGGACGCCGCCGGAATCGTCGTTGAACTCGCCACCGTCAACGGTAACGCTGTTGCCGCGGCCATTGCTGCCGTAGAAAGAAAGGCCGCTTTGAGGGGTCTGCTTGACACGGAAATCCTGATCGCTGGCCAGACGAGTGGAGTTCGACACTCCGGGAGCAAGAAGGGTATAGGTCAGATAATCGCGGCGGTTGATTGGAAGGCCAGCAATGTATTGCTGTTCGAGGGTGTCCGCCTGGCTTCCTCTGGTCGTTTCCACTACAGGGACTTCCGCGGAAACTTCCACGCGCTCGGCCGTCTGAGAAAGTTTCAGATGGAAATCGAGCGTGACAACTTCGCCGACCGTGACCTGCACACCCGTCTGGACCATCGTCTGAAAGCCGGAGATCTCCGCGCTGACGTTGTACTTCGCAGGAGCAAGTCCGGAGATGAGAAACAGCCCGGAATCGTCGGAAGTGGCCGTACGCTTGAGCCCCTTCTCAACATCGGTCGCGGTCACGGTCGCCTTGGAAATTACGGCACCGGTTGGATCGGTGACCGTGCCTCGGATGTCGCCCGAAGCACCGACTCCCTGCGCATGAACCGAACATGCCGTGAGGATTAGCCCTGCAAGAATAGACGAAGATATCTTCAGAAGTTTCATGGGACGCCCCCTGCCCGAATCGGGCTCATTTGATTTCAGAGATTACGCCCATTGTTGGTAAACAGTCTAGGGGCGGAAAGGGGATTCCTAAAGAGTAATGGGATACCGGCCAAGGTGTCGCAAACACATTAATGGGAGGATGGAGAAAGTCCTCGCATCAAACCAAGGTAAACGGCGCCGGCCACGAAAAATCCAACGAACCAGGCATAGTCATACAGAGGACGGAGAGGCGGGAAGATCAGGCCCGTTAAGGCAAGAACAACTCCAGCGCCGAGCGCCAAAACGGCCCGCCAATTGATGCCGCCGGAGTATTGGTATGGACCTAGGCTGCTGTAGAGGGCATCGACGTCGAGCTCGCTGTGGCGGAGGATAAAGTAGTCGGCGATCATGATTCCCGCGATAGGGCCCAGCAGGCCGGAGTAACCCACTAGCCATCCGAAAATGTAGGCGCTGAAGCTGCCCAGCAGCTTCCAGGGCATCAGGAGAACTCCCACCACTCCCGTGATGAGGCCACCCGTGCGAAAGGAGATGCGGCGCGGATTCAGGTTCGAAAAGTCATTCGAAGGGGAAACCACATTGGCGGCGACGTTGGTATTGAGCGTGGCGACCAGAAGGGCGACCAACGCGATGAAGGCCACAACCGGGCGATTGAACCTGCCGAGTAGTTGAACTGGGTCCCATATTGCTTCGTGAAAGATTACGACCGACGCCGACGTTACCGCGACGCCAATGAAGGAGTAGAGCGTCATCGCGGCGGGAAGGCCCAACGCCTGGCCAAGCATTTGGGAGCGCTGCGAGCGGGCGTAACGGGTGAAGTCAGGAATGTTCAGGGCGACGGTAGCCCAGAATCCCACCATGCCGGTGAGAGAGGGGATGAAGAAGCGCATGAATTCGCCGGTGGAGTGGAATTTGCTTGGCGCGCTGAGCACGGGCCCCAAGCCTCCCGCGAGAGAGGTGATCCACCAGAGAAGGAGAAGGCCGACGGCGAGCATGAAAGGGGCGGCGATGCCTTCGAGAAATTTGATGGTTTCGATGCCGCGCACGATTACAAACATGTTGAGGGCCCAGAAAGCGAAGAAGCAGATCCACAAGCCGGAGTGCGAATTTCGCGCCGCGGGCCACAAGATGGCAAGCATGGCGTAAATGGCTCCGCCGCCGATCCAAGTCTGAATGCCGAACCAGCCGCAGGCTACCAGCGCGCGGAGGACCGCGGGAATATTCGCGCCGCGAACTCCGAAACTTGCGCGGACAAAAACGGGGAAAGGGATTCCGTACTTCGCGCCCGCGTGGGCATTAAGAAGCATGGGGACGAGAACAATCAAATTGCCGAGAAGAATTGTGCCGACGGCCTGCCACCAGCTCATGCCTCCGGCGATGAGTCCCGAGGCGAGCATGTAGGTGGGGATGCAGACGCTCATGGCGACCCAGAGCGAGGCGTAATTGTAAACTCCCCAGGTGCGGCGCTCGAGAGGGACGGGCGCGAGATCTTCGTTGTAGAGAGATTGGTCTTGGCTGGGAGGCATGTGGTTACTGCCAGGCTCCGCCGCGCGCGACGCGTTTGAGGAAGTTGCCGCGACCGGTTCGGCCCAGGAATTTGCCATTGTCCACGATGATTTCACCGCGAGAAAGAACCGTGCGCGCGTTGCCGGTGACCTGGAATCCTTCAAACATGGAGTAGTCCACGCGCATATGATGAGTTTTCGCGCTGATGGTGTAGGCGGCTTTGGGGTCCCAGATGACAAGATCGGCGTCACTGCCCGGCGCGATTTCACCTTTGCGCGGATACAAGCCGAAAAGTTTTGCGGGTGTGGTGGAGACCAGCTCAACGAAACGATTCAGACTAAGTTTTCCCTCATTCACGCCATAGTTGAAGAGCAACTGGAGGCGGTTCTCAACACCCGGACCCCCGTTAGGAATTTTCGTGAAGTCGTCCTTACCGAGGATTTTCTGGTCCTCAAAACAAAACGGGCAATGGTCGGTGGAGACGACTTGGAGATGATCGTGCTTCAGGCCTTCCCACAACTTCGGGGGATGCTGCTTTTCGCGCAGTGGCGGAGTGAAAACATATTTGGCGCCTTCAAATCCGGGGCGAGCAAGCTCGTCAATGGTGAGGAGCAAATATTGGGGGCAGGTTTCGGCGAAGACGGGCACGCCGCGATCGCGGGCTTCGCGGACTTCATTGAGCGCGTCTTCCGAGGAGAGATGAACGATGTAAACCGGCGCGCCGGAGATTTCGGACATGGCCACGGCGCGGTGAACGGCTTCGGCTTCCGCGGTGACGGGGCGCGTGAGTCCGTGGTAAATGGGCGCTGTCTTTCCTTCGGCGATGGCGCGGCGAACAATTACGTCGATAATGCCGCCGTTTTCGGCGTGGAGGCAGATTAGAGCGCCGTTTTTCGCGGTGCGTGAAAGCGCCTGGAAAATTGTGGCGTCGTCAACCATTAGCACGCCGGGATAGGCCATGAACAGCTTGAAGCTGGCCACGCCTTCCTTGACGATTTCGTCCATGTCATCGAGGCCCGCAGTTCCTAGGTCGGTGACGATGAGGTGCAAACCGTAATCGATGCAGGCGCGGTTCTGGGCTTTTTTCCACCAGGTGTCGAGCGCGTCGCGCATGCGCGTGCCCTTGGGTTGAATCGCGAAATCAATCAGCGTAGTGGTGCCGCCGAAGGCCGCGGCTTTTGTGCCGGTCTCAAAATCGTCGCTGGAAGTGGTGCCGCCGAAGGGCATGTCGAGATGAGTGTGGACGTCAATGCCGCCCGGGAAGACGAGCATGCCGGTGGCATCGATGATCTGTTCACCCGCGGCTGCTTTAAGAATAGGGCCGAGTTCCTTGATGTGCTCGCCCTCAATGCGAATCGTGGCCGGGCGAGAGTCCTTTGAAGTGACGACCGTTCCGTTGCGTATCAACATTTCGGCACTCCCAAAAACATTCCGGCACTCCCAAATTCATTCCGGCGCTACCCTTATTTCGGCGCAGCAGTGCGCTGCTCCCAACTTTGCGGGGCAACGCCAACGTCTACGCGCTCCATGGTAATGCAGTCTTCCACCGGGCAGACCAGCCAGCAAAGATTACAACCAACACATTCGTGTTCATCCACACGCGGAATGCGGATGGGTGGAGTGATGTGCGCGCCATTGCCGGCGTGTTTTTCAACGTCGGTGACCGTGATGCGCTTGTGGCTGGCGGCGACGAGATCCTCGGGATTCTTGAAACCCTCGATGTGGATGCACTGGTGCGCACCATCCCAGCAGGCGATGTAGCAAAGGTCGCAGCCGATGCATTTATCGGGATGGATGCGTGCAATGATCTTGTAATTTAGATTGAGGTGCTTCCATTCGGTAACGTTGGGAAGACTGCGGCCCCGGAAATCATCAATGGTGCGAAATCCTTTTTCGTCCATCCAGTTGCTGAGGCCGTCAATCATGTCTTCGACCATTCGGAATCCGTAATGCATTGGCGCGGTGCAGAGCTGGACGCTTTGGCAGCCCATCAGGAAAAATTCGGCCGCGTCGCGCCAACTTGAAATTCCGCCAATACCCGATACAGGGAGCGCGACTTCGGGATCTCCGGCGATTTGCTGAACCATATGCAGCGCGATGGGTTTTACGGCCGGGCCGCAATATCCGCCATGTGCGGACTTGCCGTCCACATTCGGGCGCGGGACCAAGGTGTCCAGGTCAACGCCGGTGATGGAATTGATGGTGTTGATGGCCGAGAGGCCGTCGGCTCCGCCCTTTTTCGCGGCGCGCGCGATATGTCGCAAGTCGGTGACATTGGGAGTGAGTTTTATGAGCACGGGAGTCTTGGCGACTTCCTTCACCCACTCCGTGATCATGGAGCAATACTCGGGCACCTGGCCGACGGCGCTGCCCATGCCCCGCTCGCTCATGCCATGGGGGCAGCCAAAATTTAATTCCAGGCCATCGGCGCCTGCGTCTTCGGCCTGGCGGACGATGAGGTGCCAAGCTTCCCGCTTGGAGTCCACCATTAATGATGCGATGACCGCGTGGTGCGGATAACGTTTCTTGACTTGAGAGATTTCGCGGAGATTGACATCGAGCGGGCGGTCGGTGATGAGTTCGATGTTGTTGAGGCCCATCATGCGCTGGCCGTTCCAGTCCACGGAGGAATAGCGCGAGGAGACATTGACGATAGGTTCGCCGAGTGTTTTCCAAACCGCGCCGCCCCATCCCGCGTCAAAGGCGCGCATGACCTGGTCAGCGCAGTTGGCGGGCGGGCCAGAGGCCAACCAGAACGGATTCGGAGAGCGAATTTTTCCGGCAAAAAGAGTGGTGAGATCAGCCATGGCGGGCCTCCAGCTTCTGGGCGATGCCGGCTCCGGCAAGTTTGCCCATGGCAACCGCATCCACGACTTCGCGGCCGCCGTTGACACAGTCACCGCCGGCGAAATATTTCGGGTTGGCGGTCTGGCCGGTCTCGGGATTCACGACTACGCAGCCGCTGCGCAGTTCGACGCCCCGGCAGCGGGATAGAAATTCAACCAGCCGCGTTTGGCCGATAGAGGGAATCACCATATCGCATGGAATTTGGAAATTGGAGTTGGGGATTGGCGCAAGGTTGACGTCCAGGCGCACGCACTCGATGGATTCGACGGAATCCCTTCCGTGGATTTTTACGGGCAGGGACCACCAGTGGAATTCAATGCGGTCAAGTTTGGCCAGCTCGAATTCGTAATCGAAGGCGGGCATTTCGGATTCACCGCGGCGGTAAACCATGAAAACTTGTTCAGCTCCCAGGCGGCGTGCGGCAGTGGCGGCGTCAACGGCGGTGTTGCCCGCGCCGATGACAGCGACGCGGCGCCCCACGGGAATAGATGCGGTCTTATATTGGGCGATGAACCGCAGCGCGTCCACGACTCCGGGGAGATTTTCGCCCGGGATGCGGAGATTGTGCGTGGAACCTAGGCCGACACCGAGGAAGATGGCGTCAAATTCCTTTTCGAGCGAGTCCGGCACGGCTTCGACGCCAAGGCGGAACTCGACACCCATTCCGCGAACCAGGTCCACTTCCTTCTTACTGTCAGCGGGACGAAGCTTGTATTCGGCGATGCCGTAAGTATTAAGTCCGCCGGCGAGCGGATTCTTGTCAATGATGGTGACGCCATAACAGCGGCGGCGGAGCTCGGCGGCGCAGGCAAGAGAGGCGGGGCCGGCTCCAATGCAGGCCACACGGCCACTGGCGGGCGTTTTCGCGACAGGCAGGGATGGATTGTGCGAATAAAAATAATCCATGGCGTGGCGCTGCAGGCGGCCGATTTCGATGGGCGTCTTGTTGTAGCCATGCATCACGCAGGCGCCTTCGCAAAGAACGTCCACAGGGCAGACGCGGGAGCAACTGAGGCCGAGAATATTGGAGGCGAGAATTGTATTGGCCGAGCCACGCAAATTGCCTGTCGAAATCTTCTTAATAAATCGCGGGACATCAATGTGCGTGGGACAGGCGAGAGTACAGGGCGCATCAAAACAGAACAAACAGCGCGTGGCTTCGACCTTGGCGGCCTGCGGCTCAAGCGCGGGATGAATTTCCGCGAAGCGCGCCGCAAATTCTTCGAGCGAAAGTGGCGGGACAGTGTTGCCCATACTTTAAGCCTTCACCAAGTCGCCGTAGGCGTCGGGGCGTCGGTCACGGAAGAATTGCCAGGTCTGACGCACTTCCTTGATTTGGTCGAGATCGAGATCGGCGAGGAGGACCTCGTCCTTGTCACGCGAGGCTTCAGCGATGATTTTGCCGCGCGGATTGCAGAAATAACTGGTGCCGTAGAACTGGCCGATGTTCCATGGTGGTTCGGTCCCCACGCGGTTGATAGCGCCGACGAAATATCCGTTGGCGACGGCATGCGCGGGCTGTTCAAGCTTCCAAAGATATTCGCTCAGTCCAGCGACGGTGGCGGAGGGATTGAAGACGATTTCCGCGCCATTGAGCCCCAGGGCGCGGGCGCCTTCCGGAAAATGGCGGTCGTAACAGATATAAATGCCGATTTTCGCGAAACCCAGATCAAAAACCGGATAGCCAAGATTTCCTGGGCGGAAATAAAATTTTTCCCAGAAACCGGGCGCGACGTGCGGGATATGCGTTTTTCTGTACTTGCCGAGATATTCTCCCTTGCCATCAATTACAGCGGCAGTATTGTAGTAGATGCCTTCCTGCTCGATTTCATAGATGGGCACCACCAGGGCCATGCGGTGCTTTTTCGCGAGCTTCTGCATGTGCTTGATGGTGGGGCCGCCGGGCATCGCCTCCGTGAATTCGTACCAGCGCGTTTGCTGTTCAGCGCAGAAGTATGGGCCGTAGAAAATTTCCTGCAGGCAGGTGATTTGCGCGCCGCCCTTGGCGGCCTGAGCGATGTAGGCCTCGTGCTTTTCCATCATGGCCTGTTTTACTTTTTTGAGCGGAGAATCAGCGGGCGCGACGTTTGCTGCTTGTATTAACGAACAGCGAACAATTCGGGGCATGCGGTTTCCCCCTGGAATGCGTGCATGCAGATTAGGTTGAGGCCGCCAATTATGTGTTTTTCGGGGGCGGATGGCAACAAGTGCAGACGCAAAGTAGTGACGATTCGACGACCTAGGGGCGCGGTGCTGGAGGGCCGGGCCACTGAAGGACTCGAACCTCGCCATTTTCACGGTCGATCGCCGGCGCGTATAGGCCGCGGAGCTCACGTCGCCACCAAACCCCCTGTTCATTCCTTTCGCGCATGCTTGTAAACCAGTATTGCCAGATGACGGCACGAACTTGTTGAGGCGGCGCCTTGGGGAAGGGATTCGCGGCAAAGAGCGCGAGGACATCGGTATCGCCGGAAAGCAGGGCTACCTCTGTTCGCGGAACGAAGGAGTTTTGGCGCCAGGCACCCAGCGAGGCAAACCAGAGGTTCCAGTCGAAACGCGGTTGATAAGGGGCGTAAATTCCAGGAGCTTTGCTGACATCTTGCGGTTTAAAGCGAAAGGGATAGGCAACCCAGGTCTGGCCATCGTCGGAGCCTTGAAATTCGATTTCGTACCGGCCGGGAGTCATGACCGCGAAGAGGCCATATTCATTGGCGATGCGGAAGGGTTCGATTTTCGCTACTGGCATGGCCCATAGCGGCGCATCCGGGAAGAACATCCAGATCAATCGTGCCGTGCTGGCGTAGAAAAGCCACGTAAATACTAAGATCGCCACGGAGAGCTTGAACAATCCGAATTCCTTGCGATAAAGGTCTGCACGAGTGCGTTCGGGGGCGGGTTCGGGAGGCGCGGTAGCGATTGCCGGGTTGGGCAGAGTTTTTTTCCAGGTCGCCGGAAGAAAGCGAGCAATGAACTGGTCATCGAGCAACAAGAAACCCAAGACGAGCACCAGGTAATTCAAGAACGTGTAGTTGGCGGTAAGGATGACTCCGATTTCCCACGGCGTCACGATGAGAAACAAGATGATCCGCCAGCGCCGCGGAAGGAACATCATCCAGACCAAAGCCAACTCGAGGCCGAGAGTCGCAGCCGCCGTCGAAGCATGAAACCAGTGCGGCAGGTGCTCGACGTACCAGCCAATCCACGTAGGCAACGGGCCGTTCTGATAATACTCATCCATTGCCGTCAGATGTCGCCACTGCAAATCGCCGCTGAGCATTTTCATCGCGCCGGACTCGAAATAGATACGGAACCATTCCCACTGCAAAAGAAAATAGCTGGCACGGGAAGGTGCATGCGACGAGCCCCAGCCCGGGCGGAAACCGGGTGGCGCGAAAAAGAGGGCGATGAAACCAGCTTCGAGGAGCATGCCATCGGATTGGTAACCGGAGAAGTCGCGCGCGGCGGAGACAAAAGACAGAAAGCAGATGAAGCAGACGACGAGCATGCCGCGCGGCCAGAAATTTGCGGCAAGCAAGAGGGACGCGGCCATTCCTATCCAACAAATCGCCGCCACCATGTGCGAACTGCTGGAGAACCAGAGAAGCGTAGGAAAATACCAGAAACGTTCGTAGCCAACGGCGCGCGTGATAGCAGCCAAATACTCGCTGGCGGGAAGAATGCCGTTGGGGCCGATCAGGCCGCGGATTTGAAAGACGAGTGAGAAAAAGGCCGAAAAATATATGAGACCCAGCGCGCGCAAGAATAACCAGCGGGGAAGCAGGCGATTCTCCGGGGCGTGTTGCGAATCGAACAGCCAGTTGATCACGGATGCGGGAGACCAATCCATTCGATGCGCATTATACAGGCGATGGGGAAGGGAATACTTGGCGCTTCGCGCGCAGGACTATCATTTGGAAGGCGGCGCGGGATGCGGTGGATGGATACCGGTGTGGACGGCGCAGGAGCCGTCGGCGCACAAATCCTTATTCCAACGATATCGGTTGCGCGCGATCCATCCGTACACAAGTCGAGCCACAAGATGAATGCCAGGGACAAAAAGCAGCCAAGCAATGAGATTCCATCCAGGCAAAGCGAGGCCGATGCGCGCCCAGGCATCGGCGCCGGAGAAAACGCGGCCGCGTGCGTCCACGGCCTGCATCAGGCGCATGGCTTCTTCGCGGTCAATCTGAGGGAAACGCGTTGTAGCTCCGGGATCGTGCAAGTCGAGCTGGGCAATCCGTGAGCCGCGATCCATGCGGCGCAGACGCGCGACGCTTGCGCGGCAAAGGTTGCAGTTGCCGTCATATAGAACAGTTAACTTTGGTGCCGGTTGCATGATGATGAGTCGCGATGACTGCGGGCTCTTGAGTTAATGCGCCACACAGACCGTCGCAAGGTCCATTCTAACAGTGTAGTGAGCGAATCAGTGGGATGAGGCTGCGATTGGCGCCTTCACTGGCGGGGAAATTCCCGTTGGTGCCGGGCTTAGCTGGCCCGTGCTCGCATCGATCGAAAATGCGGAGATGCCTGCATTCCCTTGGCGCACGAAGTAGAGGAACGCGTTTGGTGCGGCGGCAATCTGCGCGGTTGAGGCCCTGGAGGTGTTGATTGAAGCTGCGGGGGAGAATAGTGCCAGCGCTCCATTTGCCCCAGGAATGGATGGAGTGGTCGTCGGGATTGTGATGTTGGCATTGGTGGATGGCACGCCAGTGGCCGCATCCAGCGTAAGTGCTTCAATATTTTCCTGCACGTCGGATTGGCTGACGGGCGTCTCTGTCAAGACATATGCAAATTTTCCTGAGAGGTCAAACAACAAAGAGGTTGCGCTGCTGCCCGCCAATCCCACGGCGAAGGGGGAACCACCTATTTCAGTGAGCGCCCCCGTGGGCTTATCAATTGCAAAAACCGAAAGGGCGGCGGAACTGGTATCGAGAGAGTATCCGGCGGCGTACAAAAATCGGCCAGAGGGATGAGCAACCATCTCGTTAACATGAAGCCGCGTTGACGACGCGACCAGAGATCCAGGGATCGAGCTCAGAGAGCCGGTCTCCGGATCAATGGCGAAGGCGGTGATTGTCGAAGCGCTGCTTCCATCTGCGGATTCAGAGCCGGAGATGTAGAGGTATTTTCCCGTCGCGTCAACCAGGACTGCGCTCGGGTTTTGGAGCTGCGCAGAAATACTCTCGATGAAATTAAACCCGCCAGAATTGGAATCCACCTCATAAACTGAGATTGTGTTGGCATGGAATGGGTCCAATTGATTCGGATTTTGCGTCGGCACGTATGCGAATCTGCCCGAAGGATGGAAAGCAATTAGATCTCCGCTCACACCAGAGATGTTTCCATTGAGATTTGTAGTGCCCTTAAGTGTGAGGAGGCCCGACGCACCGTCAATTGAAAAGCTCACGACTGAGTTATTGCTGTAGACATACAAGAATCTCGAAAGAGGATCCAGGGCCATGCCGCGCAGATCGAACCCGCTAGAACGCCTCAATGACGCTAGATCCATGACTTCGATGGGGCTGAGGGCAGCATCGGAGTCATCCGCGGTATTGGCCGTAATCAGGTACCCTCCCTCGTTGGAGGTGCCAGCCGTGTATGCGAAACCGGGATGACCGGGAGCAACAACAAGAAAAGTGGTTGCATTCTGGGGATCAGGGTTCGGCCCGGCACTGATTGTGGCCGTGGTTGAGTTCGTGCCCACGCCGCCCGTGTCGTCTTTTACCGAGAGGGTTACTGTGAATGTGCCTGTGGTTGAGTAGGTATGCGTGGGCATCGCGCCCGTACCGGTTGAGTTGTCTCCAAAGTTCCATGAATAACCAGGGGTCTGACCCGGGGGCACGGTCGAAGCGGAGCCGTTGAACGTGACGGCCACATTGACCTTTCCAGTATACGGTCCCCCGGGATTCGATACAGGGAGAGGTACAACCTCTACCGGAACAATGGAGGAGTTGGTGGCGCCAGCAGTATCCGTGACGGTTAGTTTGACGTCGAAAATTCCAGGATTTGCGAAAGTATGGGACGGCTTCGCTCCAGTCGCAGTCCCGCCATCCCCAAAATCCCAGGCATAGCTGAGGGATTGGCCGCTGGGGGCCGTAGACTGCGAGCCATCAAAGGCCAGCGCTTGCCCAACGTTGGTGAAGTATGGGCCTCCTGCATTTGCGACGGGGAACTGTCCTTGCGGCGGATTCCCGCTGCTGCCGCAGGAAACAGCGGCCAGCGCGACGAACAAGGCAACCGGCAAAATCAGCGCGAGACGAGGAGAGAAGGCTGGCGTCGAGTGTGTATCCCAATCCCAGATAAATTTCTTCGATAATTTCAATGAAACCGAATGAATTCTGCCCCGCATGAATGCCTCGCCCGTCAACCGATGCATGGATGCGCGAGACTGATAATCGGCTGCCAACCCTATGAATGCTGAACTGGCCCGCGCGCCCTTCACCGGAGGAGCGAAAGGTTACTCCGGCAAAGTTTGCGGTGTCAACAAATGCCGGGATTGACGGCCATTTCAAATTGATCCGAGCAGGAGCAAAGAATTGTTGCGCTACCCCGCAGTTGGCGCGGCGGTGAGAGGCGATTCGGGGCGGCGAAGTTTGGAGATGCTTTCCAGGCGCGAGCGCGACAGGCGGTCGAACCACGAAAGGCCGGGGAGTTTTCCAATGGTGGTGTCAATGCGCGCTGCGACCTGCTCGCCCCGAGTGTCGCCGAGGATAAAACGATTCATCCAGTCCACTTCGAGGTCAGGCTTCACGCCTCCGCCCACCGGCATCCAAAAATACTTGATGACGGCAGTGGTTAGTCGTTGCGCGGCACGAGCCTGCAAATGCTCCCGGGCCATATTGTAGTAAAAAGAAAAATGCTTTCGTTCATCCTTTGCAAGACGGCGTAGCAATTCCGCGAGCATGGGATGGTTCGTGCGCGATGCGAGCAGGCCGTAGCCTTCGAGCGTGGTGAGTTCGGAAATCGCGCCCCAGGTGAGATAAACGGCATGGAAATGGCGTGAGATCTGGCAGATCAGCGATGCGCCGATGCTCTCCACCCATTCGCGCCACGAGACTTGCTTTTGCACTTCAGCCATGCGCATCGGAGAAAGCGTGACGCCCGCGGCCTCCAGGAAGCGGCGCAGGGTGTGGCCATGGAAGAATTCTTCGTATGCCCAGCAGCTCAGGAATGCGGTGGTGCGGGGATCGCGGACAGCACAGGTGGAGAGAATGCCCTTCAAATAGACAATTGTGTGTGCCTCGATATCCATCATATAGGTGAGGCAACGGATTTCCCCGGGCGAAAGCGAGTAGCGCCGCACTTCACTGAAATCCATGTCACCCACGTCTACTTTCTTCGAGTGCTGCAGATAGCTATCCAAATTGAAATCGGGCATGGCGATTGGTTCCCTTAGAATGTGTTAGGCAGACCCGCGGGCCGCCTGATCAATTCAATAAGGGTACGCAGGAGAGAGGAGGATGGATTGCGGGATGGCTGAGTTTACTGCTTCTTCTTGAATTCCACATTCACAGTTACGTGAGTGGCAGTCGGTTTGCCGTTGATTGTGGCGGGGGAATATCGCTGTTGCAGAACTGCGTCCACGGCCGACTCACGAAGCGTCACGGGGCCCGATTGCGCTTTGGCAGACGTAACGCGGCCTGTTTCACTGACCAGGGCATCCACTGAAACAACCCCATAATCTCCCCGAATTGCCGCCATCTTTGGATAAATGGCAGTAACCGTTGACAACAGGCGCGGCTGCTTTATCTCGGGGGCCGCAGGCGCAGGTGTTGGCTTTACAGCAACAGGCGCGGGCGGTGGAGCCGGGAGCGAACTCATTCCCGTGAGGATGGGCGAAGTCGAGGTTGGCCGGGAATTCGGCGTGGTCAGATCAGGGGCGATAAGATTATTTGCATTTGCTGAATTTCCAGAGGGCGTCTTCGGTGCCGGCATCTTCGAAGAAATAATATTGGGGCGGCGTGCAGGAGTGGCGGGAATGTCTTCTTCAACGGGGAGCTGCTTTGCGTCTCTAGCGTTTGCAACGGCCCGCGAGGTTTTTTCAGAATTAGCGCCGGTTTTCTTGGCGGAAACAGGCTGTGCGGGCGGCACAGTTTGAGTATTTGAATTTACAACGGGATTGTTTATCGGAGCGGACACCGCAGGAGTTACCGCCGGATTCGCGGCCGGCTGAGTCGAATTTGTTTGCGCTGCGTCAGAGGTTGCCGCGGCGTGAGTTGCCGCACCTCGCATGTAATACCACCAGTAGGCACCAGCTCCCGCAATTGAAACAACAATTAAAGCGGACACACCCACAAGCAGCCCAGTCCGCCTTGACGGTGCAGGTGAAATTTGAACACCAAAGGAAATGTCTTTCGACAGCAAAGCGGAATGCTGCATCGCAGGAGCATCAATCCTGTGCGAAAGAGTGGAACTTGATTTGTGAGTATCCGGCATGACGATTGAGGTGATCGCCGGAGTAGCTGCGTGTGAATCAAGGTCCAGTGCAGGGTTCTTCCCGCTTTCCGTCGTGCCGTGGTCCTCATCCGCTTGAGAGTCGCCGACAATCAGGCCGGCCAGATCAACGGCTCCATTCCGGCCAACTTGTTCGATTGAATCTGCTGTTGCTAAGGGGATCGTTATATGCGGCGCCGGTATGTGGTCCTTGTGGGCTTGGACATCCGCCTTGGGAATGGAGTCAACCGACATACTGACGCTCGGGATCGATTCCGGCTTGCGATCGTGCTCCACCGGAGCATGGTTAGCCGCGGCTATCGCATTGTTGAGATGATTATCGTTCGCCAGTGACGGGATTGGAGTTGCGTCTGGCTTGACAACTGGGGGCGGAGCTATTGCTTGTGGTGCTGGATTGGGGGTGACGGCCGGTTTCCGCGGAGGCATAGTCGGCACGCGGAACGAGCCGGATTGCATGGAAGCCGACCCAGATGCTCCAGGCCTGGAAGCCTGCGCGTCCGCAGACGACTGAGCATTCGAATTTGGAGTGGGAAAGCTGATTCCCCAGAAACCGACAGCAGGCTGCACGAATTCGACTTCAACAAAGCCCTTTACGTTTGCACTGGTCTTGGAGCAAACCACGCGGCACGCGACTTCGCGATTCATTCGCAAATTCTTCAGGATGAGAACCTGGCCTTCAGAAACTGGCTCCGAAAAGCGCACCACGGCGCCCATCGGAAAAACAATCATGGTGCGGGACTCTTCGACGAATGTTTTCGTGCCCTGCGGATTGTTGGTGTCTGCTGGAGAGTTCCGGGAGCCCTGAATCGTTACAGGGATCTCGATGCACACGGACTGTTGGCGCATCGCTTCACCCATTTTGCGGGTGAACATGGTCGCGGTAACGGGAGAATCAACCGTGTGAGTGGACATGGTTTTCTATTCAGTTGACACAAACACGCGCCACAAATGGAGCTTGCAGCCCAATAAATTCAAGACTCCTTTTGCAGTATTTTAATTGTCGATGGGGAGGGGTCTTGCTCGCTATAGTACTTTGGTACCGGCGTCCCCCAATTGGCAAACCTGCCTTGTAATGTGGAAATGGTGCCTGATACTCTAACGAACCATGCGGATTCCTATCCTCATTTGGCGCATAATAACGGCCGCCTGAATCGTCCAATGGCCCACGTCATGATCCAACTAGTGAAGGTCTGCAAGGAGTACTCGGTCGGCAAGACAGTGCAGGCATTACGCGGCCTGGATATGAGTGTGGAACACGGGGAGCGAGTGGCGGTGATGGGTCCGTCGGGGTCGGGAAAGTCGACTTTGTTGAATCTGTTATGCGGGCTGGATGAGCCGACCTCAGGAATTATTAAAGTGGATGGAGTGGAACTGTCATCCTTGGGCGATGATGACCGGACACGGGCGCGGCGCGTAAAGATTGGAATGATATTTCAGACGTTTAATTTATTGCCCACACTGACGGCAGTAGAGAATGTTTCCCTGCCGCTTCGTTTGCAAGGTTCGGCGAGGTGCGAGGCAGAAGAAAGGGCCTGCGCGATGCTTAACCGCGTGGGGCTTAATCACCGGGAAGTGCACCGCCCGGATGAATTATCGGGAGGTGAACGCCAGCGCGTGGCGATTGCGCGCGCGCTGGTATTTCGGCCGCCCTTGCTGCTCGCGGATGAACCCACGGGGAACCTGGATTCCGTTACCGGCGACGAAATTCTGAACCTGCTTGACGACTTGTATCGGGAGTTCAAGAGCACGCTGCTTCTGGTGACCCACAACGAACTTGCAGCCGCCCGCTGCGACCGGATTCTTACCCTGCATGACGGGCAATTTGTGAAAGAAGAGCGATTGGCGCATACCGCCGCCAAATCTCTGTAATGTTACCCGCGCTCTGGTTTTGTACGCTGAAGCAGTGGCGGTCGCACAAGCTGCGAGTCTTGCTAACCACGCTGGGAATCGCGCTTGGAGTCTCGGTATACTTCGCGGTCCGGACCACCAATGTCACGCTGCTGGATTCGCTCAAGCTGACGGTAGAAAAGCTGGCGGGCAAAGCAACGTTGCAGATTACTTCCGGCGAATCGGGCTTCCCCGAAGAAGTTCTGGAAAAAGTGCGATCCACGCCCGGAGTGCTTTTCGCGGAGCCGGTGATTGAAGTCGTGGCGCACACCGGATTCTCGGATGAGGGCAACCTGCTGGTTCTGGGAGTGGATACCACCAGCGACCAGAAGCTCCGCGACTACGAATTCGACCGCACTCAAACACAAATAGCCGACCCTCTGGTTTTCATAGCGCAACCGTTTTCTATCCTGCTGTCGCGCTCCTTCGCGGAAAGCCACGGTCTGAAGACCGGGGACAAGATTCCACTCTTTACCTCGCACGGGCGTAAGGATTTCACCGTCGAGGGGATTTTCAAGCCCGTGGGGATTGGAGAAGTGTTTGGCGGAAATATTGCGGTAATTGACATTTACTCCGCTCAATTTGCATTCGGTCGCGGCCGGAATTTTGACCGCATTGACTTGATGAATGAGCCGAATGTTTCCGTCGAGAGCGTCCAAAATGCTCTCAAAGAGCGGCTGCCTGCCGGATTGGATGTGAGCGCGCCCGAAGCTCGCGGAAAAGATTTGGAAAACGCAGTTTCGGCCATGCGGGAAGGGATGATGGTCACCAGTTTCATCGCGCTGCTCGTGGGCATTTACATTATTTTCAATTCCTTCACGATTTCCGTGAACCAGCGCTGGAAAGAAATTGGCGTGTTGCGCGCCGTCGGGGTGGAGCGCAACAACATAACCGTAATGTTTCTGGGCGAAGCCCTGATGATGGGTGTCATCGGGTCCGCGATCGGGGTCGTGGCAGGATATTACCTGGCCGCGGCTGCTGGAAAACTGATGGGAACGGCTGTGGCCTCGGTATACGGATTAGTCTCCACTCCCAAGGCGGCCGATTTTCGCTTCAGTTTTGCGGCTGGTTCGTTTGTGGTGGGCATGGTGGCGTCGCTGGCGGGCGCATGGTTTCCCGCGCGAGCGGCTTCGCGGCTGGATCCTGCTCTGGCGCTGCACAACATCGAGACTCGCCGGCAGGAGGCCGTGCTCGGATGGGGCCGCACTTCGGTCGGATTACTGATTCTGGCCACCAGCATGTCGCTGATTCGATGGTCACCACCACGCGTTGGCATGACCTTCCAGTTTTTCTATGCAGCGCTGATGCTGCTGGGGCTTACGGTATTGCTTCCAAAATTGGTTCAGTGGGCAGCACGCGCGTTGAGGCCGCTGATGGATTGGGCGGGCGGATCCGAAGGAGCCTTGGCCGTGGACGCCATGATTCAATCGCCGCGACGCAGCTCAGCGACCGTTGGAGCTTTGATGATTGGTCTGATGTTTGTTTTTTCCACGGGAGCATTCATCCAAAGCTACGAGCGCGTGATCAACCGTTGGATGTCGAGGATGATTAACGCCGATTTGGCCGTGGCGGCCTCCCAATTTTTGCGATCGCCGACCTACCATTTCAGCGAGGATTTGACGAGCCAGATATCGCAACTCCCCGGCGTAAAGCACGCGGAAAGCGTCCGATTCACGGTCGTGCCTTATGAGAATGACTCCGCCGCGTTGATTTCATATGAAATGGACCATTTTCTCGCGCGCGCGGGATACGCTGTTGACGAAGGAGATGAAAGAACAGTACTCGAAAAAATGCCCAAAGGTGAGGGCGTGATCATTTCCCGGAATTTCGGGCTGCGTTTTGGCGTCAAGCTTGGCGACCCATTGCACCTGGATACGCCGACGGGCCCGTTGAACCTGCCGGTTCTCGGGATCCTTGATGACTACAGGTCGGAAAAAGGCGTCATCTTCATGGACCGTTCACTTTACAAACGATACTGGAAGGATGATGCCGTGGATTTCGTTGACATCGTTCTACAGCCGGGTTCGGACGTCAATGCCGTGAAGCGGGAAATCGAACGGCTCACCTCAAATTCGGAGCACGCGTTTGTCTATACTAACGCGGAATTCCGGCAGTGGGTCTTTGGCCTGGTCAACCAGTTTTTCCTTTTCAACTACATTCAACTGGTGGTGGCCATCCTGGTGGCGACGCTCGGGATTGTAAACACGCTGGTCATATCCGTATCGGAGCGGAGCCGCGAGATCGGAATCATCCGGGCGATTGGCGGAATGCGAGCGCAAATCCGGAAGATGGTGCTGCTGGAGGCGGTGGCCATTTCCCTGGTCGGGCTGTTCACCGGAGCGATTGCCGCGGTCTTCAACACCTATTTCATGGTTCACACCGTTTCCCTTGTCCTCGCGGGTTACACCGTGCCATTTTATTTTCCGTGGCCGCTTATTCTAATTACCCTGCCGATTGTGGTGGTCATTTCGTTGCTCGCGGGCTGGTGGCCTGCTCAGCGCGCCGTGAGTCTGCAGGTGATCGAGGCGATTGGGTATGAATAGACCACCCGCGTTTTACAAGCTACGTGCAAGCGCGCGGTTTTGCGGGTTTGCCCTTGGTTTGATTTGCGTTGGGACAGGAATTCCATCGTGCCGTGCTCAGGACGCCCGAAAAATAATTGAAGAAGTCTACGACCAGGATAAGAGCCGGGATATTACGTGGTGGGCGACGCTCGACACATACGGCAAGGAGGGCCACAGTCCCCAGCGAAAGAAATTCGATTTCAGCAGGATTGGCCCCCCGGGGCACAGCAAGACATTGATTCGATTTACAGACCCGCCGGAAGTTCGCGGCGTGGCTTTGCTCTCCATCAATCATAATGGCGAAAGCATAAAGCAATGGCTGTACACTCCGGCGATCGAGCGAGTCCGTCCCATCGCGCCACGGGACCGGTCGGAGCGCTTCGTGGGCAGCGATTTTACCTATGAAGATATTGCCGAGCGCGTGGTGGATGATTTTACTTATCGGATTCTGAATGACGGCGAGACAATTGATGGCCATAAGACTTACAAAATTGAGGCCACTCCGGCATCGTCCGACCGTTCACAATATAAGGTCCTTTACTTGTGGGTGGCGCAGGATGTTCCCTGCATTCTGCGCGCCGAAATGTACGACCCCACGGGAAGGGAAGTAAGGGTGCTCCATGCCACCGGACTGAAAAAAGTCTCAGGGATGTGGGGCGCGCGGCATCTGGAGATCACCTCTCCGGTCGAAAATACGCGGACCGTGCTCACAATTGACGGGGTGCGAGTGAATACAGGTTTGCGCGAGGACTTATTTACGCCCGAGGCGCTGGAAAAAGCGCCCCCGCCGAAGGGACACTAACTTCGGGAACCGCGGATCCACCGCAGGCACTTAGCCCTCCTTGAACGCAATAACTTCCGCCGCACCAGGAATGGTCCGAAATGGGATTGGTTTCTTCGTAATCAGACCAGCGTCGCGCTGCCATGATGAAATCTCAGCGATCGACCAGGTTCCCGACTGGCTGGTGACCGCGAAATAGAGATCGAGGAGCGCTCCCAACTGGCCCCCATCCTCGGGGGATTCGGGGCGGATGATTTCCACGACCGCAAACAATCCTCCTGGGCGAAGGGCTCGCGCCACCCGGTGAGCAAATGCCCGGTTCGTTGCTTCATCGAAATGATGCAGTAGCTGCGCCACGAAGATGAAATCCCAGGCATCGACGCCAATGTCTTCGGTGAGTGCATCGCCTGCGCGATGGACAACCCGGTCACCCATTCCCTCCTTCGCCAGAATCGGGCCCGCGTGTTCGATTGCAGGAGGCAGATCGAGGATGACCGACCGAAGGCCTGGGTAACGGCGGCACATCGCCACCGAGATGTAACCGTGCGAGCCGCCGATATCCAACATATTGGTTGCGCCCTTTGGCACAGGCGTCCGGCGAACGATTTCCGGAGTGGCGAGTCCCGATAAGGCGCGCATAGCGCTTTGGTACAGACCCCACTGTTCGCCGGAGACCGTTTGGTGGATATCGAGCGATTTGCCGGTGCGGACAAAATCCTCGAAATGCTCGACCAACGACCACTCGACGAATTCAAAAAGCACTTTGTCGCGGATTGATGAAGGAGAGTCGGTGGTTACCCATTTTCGGGAGATGGCGGAAAGGGAGTATGCGCCTCCTTGAAAACGCAGATATCCCGAACCCGTGAGGGCGTTGAGCAGCTTTTCGGTCGCTTCCGGAGACGTGGCGCAACGCGTGGCAACTTCGAGCGCGGTAAGAGGCGCACCCGCAAGCGCGTCGAAAATTCCCAACTTTGTGCCCACCATGATGGCCCGCGCGCGCATGAAACTCATGTGCGTGTCCACCAAAGTCACAGGTGGAATATGGAGGGCTAGGAGAAGCTGCTCGATAGGATTTTCTCCTTTGACGATCAGCTTCATCTCGCCCCACCAGAGATTGCCCGTATTGCTATTTTCTCGGCTCGTGAAGACTCACAATAAGTCAATTAGTTGCCTCCAGTCGCGCCCCTGGCTTGTTGCGCCACGCGTCGCAAAATCGGTAGGATCTCTCCCACGGACACTGCGGCGGAATTTTTCTGGCCGAGTCCAAAATAGAGCTTGCGGAAGAGTGGATACAGTTTTTGATACACAAGCACGCTTCCCGGGTCGGGCCTGAATTCTTGGTATTCAGGACAAAGAGCATCTTGCGCATCCTCCACGGTCCTGAAAGTTCCCGCCGCGAGAAACGCAAATATGGCCGATCCCAGGCTGGTGACGTCTGACTTCGGAACCAGCACTGGTTTGTTCAGGATGCTGGAATAGGTTTGGTTGAGCAGGTCGTTTTTTCTGGAAATACCGCCGCCATTGATCACCCGGCGGATATTCACGCCGCGTTCTTCCATGCGCTCAAGAATCACGCGCGTGTGGAATCCGCAACCTTCGATGGCTGCGAACAGTTCATCCTGCATGGTGTGGTTGAGATTCCATCCCAGGGTCACGCCGCCCAGCTCCGGATTCACCAAAACTGTCCGGTCTCCGTTGTCCCAGGTCAGCCGCAATAGGCCCGTTTCGCCGGCGCGGTAGTGCGCGATTTCCTTAGCCAACTGAGGCACGGGAACGCCGGCCCTTCGGCCGATCGCAGCGAACAGGTCGCCCGTGGCGGAAAGCCCTGCTTCGAGTCCCGTATAACTTGGATGAATCGATCCGGGTACGACACCGCAAATTCCCGGAACCAGGTGGTCCTTCTCACTGATGGCCATGATGCATGTGGCGGTGCCGACGACGTTCACCACATCTCCCAATCGCAGGCCCGCGCCGATGGCGTCCCAGTGCGCGTCGAAGGCGCCGACGGGAATCGGAATTCCCGGTTTCAGTTTTAGCCGCTCGGCCCACTGCGGACAAAGATTCCCCGCAATCCGATCCGAGGTGGATATGGGACCGCGCATCTTGGATGTAATCCCGGCCAGTAGTGGATCCACACGAGCAAAGAATTCTTCGGGAGGGAAACCGCCCAGCGCGCGATTCCACAGCCATTTGTGGCCCATGGCGCAAACGCTGCGCGGAATTGCGCTACTGTCGGTAATTCCGCAAAGAACTGCCGCAGCCATGTCGCAATGCTCCAGCGCCGCGGCAAGCTGTCCACGCCGCGATGGGTTGTGCCGCAGCCAATGCAGGACCTTTGAAAATCCCCACTCTGACGAGTAGATCCCGCCACACCATTCAATCGCTTCGATACCCATTTCATGGGCGACAGACGTGATCCTTGCGGCCTCTTCCCATGCGCGGTGGTCGCACCATAGGTAGTAATCATCGAGCGGGACCAGCCCCTCGTCGACGAGGACCACGCTGGAACCGGTAGTATCCACGGCGAGCGCGGCCACGCGGGATCCATCGATACCCGCTGATTCCAGCGCGGTGGACATGGCTCGCGCGAGAGCGTCCATGTGATCGCGGTGACTCTGCGTTGCAAAATCAGCATCTTCTTTTTTGCGGTGGAGGGGGTATTCGGCTGTCCCGAATCCGAGCCGCCCCTTTTCGCTGTCGAAAAGGGATACCCGGACACTTAGTGTTCCAAAATCCACGCCCGCAACAACAGTGCTCATGATTTCAGGCCATACATTTACACGCTTGAAGTGGAACCGCAAGGGGGACGACTTAAGGAGGGCTCCAACTACGAGGAAATTAAATTGCGGCGATTAGGGCGGGCCTTAGGCGATCTTTCCGTTTCGAACAAAGGTTTGGACGGAATTATGTCGAGCGGCGAATCGAGGGTCCATCAATGGCTCATCCAATTATTCTACAACAAGGGAACTGGGCGTCCTTACGGAAACAAAGTTTTCACTGCCGCCGCGCTGATCAAGAGTGGTCCAAGAATATTGGTCCAATCCCTCAACCCGCGCGTGAAGGCCCCGGGATCCACTTTTTCCGGGACCACAATGGCGTCGCCGGGCATGAGTCTTAGAGTGTCAAAACTACGGCTCGTGAGCGTGTGTTGCTGTTGACGGCCCACGGTGGAACCATCCGCTCGAATCACAAACTCGCGTCCCTTGTCGCCATCCTTCCTTGGGCCGCCCGCCAGGCGGATGTAATCAGCCACGGTCTTGCCCGGCCGATAAACAAATGCGGCGCCGTTGTATACCGAACCGATCACATTTACGGCCGCTGGTTTGTACGGAACCAGGAACCGGTCGCCATCCTCCAAAACCAGGTCTGGGAGCGCCGCGACGCCCGTAGCCGAAGGTCTCACTTCCAGGACAATGCGCCCGGTGGCTTTCAGCGTCTTCATCTTTTCCAACAGGGCACGCTGGCTGATCAATGCAGCTTTGGCTGCGGCGGCCTCGGTTTGGTCTCCAAGTAATGCAATTGTCGCGGAGGAGCGCTCCAGGGCCTGTTCCTGTTCGTCCAGATATGCATCCAGCCGTTTTTGCTGATCCATACGAGTGGACTCGCGGGTGAATTCCGCCCCGAACACGTACGCCTGCGGGGTAAACCCGCCTGTCCTGTTCAGCAGTTGCCGCAGCGTCTCTCCCGGCTGCACCTGATACACACCCGCTCGCGCCACCTCGCCTTCGACATGCACGAACTTGCTCTGTTGCTGAATGGGGACCTGAATGTCTGCTTGCGAAAATATCGTGATCACGTCTCCGGGTTGAAGGGACAGATTCTGTTCCGCCTCGCCCTCGATTGCTTTGCCCAAATTAAACGGCAGAAGATTGGACGAGAGCTCCTGCAAATCGAAGCGCTGGACCACGGCGTAGTCCCAATTGATTTCCGCGGAGGCCCGTTTCACATCATTCTTAAGCTCCGCTCGGCTTATGTTGTGACTTGGAGTTTGGTCTTGGCCGACCGGGGCATTGCGAATTTGAATTTTTCCGGTTGCGGGGTCAATAATCTCGATTTGACCCGTTTGCGGATCAAGAATCTGGACTTGGCCGGTTTTCGGGTCAATCGTCTGAATCTTTCCGGTTTGCGGGTCGATATTTTGGATTTGACGCACTGGCTGCTGGGGATTCTGAATCCGAGCGTTTTCATCGAGTTCATTCTGCCGGGTCCAATACTCATCCGTAATCAGAAACTTGCGATCAGGGATCAGGTCGTGCACTCTCATCCCCTCATGCCAGGGATACCGGCCCGGCACTGCCACGTTCCCGCGCAAAACTACCGTGTCTTCAAATCTGGGCGAAATATGCATGAAACGGACCACGTCTCCATCATGTAATTCGCGTCCAAGTCCCTCTTCTGTGAGTGGGAATTCCTCGGATTTTCGGAATTGATGATCATCAATGCGCTCGACTACCGCATAATCGCCCGCAGCGGTATTGGCCAATCCTCCCGCGTACCCGATGACCTCTTTCAGCGTGGTACGGTCCTTCAACTCGAAGATGGCAGAATCGTTTACGCTTCCCGCCAACGCCACCAATGGCCCCTCTGGAGGAACGTAAATGACATCACCTGGCTGAAGTTTGGCGTCCTTGGATTTGTCCCCAAACACGATCAGGTCGTACAGATCGAGAGTGGTGATGGTTTTACCATCTCGTTTCAGTTGAATACCCCGCATGGATCCATGTTTCGAGGGGCCGTTTGAAGCGAACAGCGCGTCCACCATCGTGACCAGGGAACTAACGGTGTATGTCCCCGGCCTTCTTACCTCTCCGACGACGAAGATCTGCATGGAACGCAATCGCCCCATGGTCACGCTAAGTTCAAAATTCTTGAAGATATGGGCCATCTGTGTCTCAAGATAATCATGCAAGTCCCCGTACTTCACCCCTGCCACATTGAAGTTTCCGACTTGAGGGATATAGATCGCGCCGGAACGGTCCACAACCGCCCTCCAGTTCACGTCCACCTGCCCCCAAGCTCTGACCATCAGCTCATCGTCGGGGCCGATGATGTAGTCCGCGGGGACTTGAACGCGGTCCAGCGGTGCGAATGTGGAAGGCACGTTTTCAAATAAGTTCTGGCCAAAGATCGGCAGTTTCATCTTCAACGAGTTATTGATGAATATCTGGAATTCGGTGTCGGGCTCGGGAGGAAGCGGCGGGACGGGTTGGTCTTTGTTCGGCGCCTTTTCCTTGTCAGCCGACTCTTGCCCTGGGCCAATATTCGTAATTTGCGGCGGGGCAGCCGGCGCTTTCAATGGCGGCGGCAACTGATTTGCCGTCGATGGACCGCTTTGCCCGGTCTGTGACTGCTGGTCCTGAGTATTCCTCAACCGCGCGGGTGCGGGCGCGGCTAGACAAAATGAAAAACAAAACGTCATCAAGCAGAGAAGCCCCATGGAGAAACGTATGCCGCTCCCTTCCAACGAATTGGCAGGGGGACGTTTAAAGGCGCCCTCTTTCACTGCTTTCCGACTCATCAACTCCATCCTGGACAACAAGCACATCGGCATCCACCGCCAGGATCGCATATGCGATTTGCAGGGACGGTTGCGACAAGGGGCCACCCTCAATGTCGTTCGCGGCCTCTTATGGATTGGCGGGGGTAATATACACTATGATATGTTTACGATACTATAAAATACCGTAACATTACTATTCTAAGGAGATCAATGAAAGAGGTGCGCCCGCTGATGTCCGTTGCGCCTAATCGGAGTGCGAACCCACGAATGTAGCCCTGGCCGGCAGCGCTCTTCCCGGATCAACCTGCGGCTGGCGGCGACCCCGGGCCCCGAACAGGGCTCGTTCCAGGGCTTTCGATATGGCAGCGCGAAAATCGGTATCGAGCAGATTTACGTCCACGAAAAGCAGTTCGGAAGCACGGGCCCGCAATAGAGACATCTCTCCCAGCGGGTTTCCGGAAGAAGATACCAGATCAAATCTCAACTCCCACTTGGGGGTCAGGTCATCCAATTCCGCCCAGAAATAGAACAATTTACTTTCCGAGAAGCATTTCAGTGGAAACAAAAGCGCCTCGTCCATTCCTTCGATTTGCGGAATGTCAAATGCCGCCCCGCAGAAGCCCGTGGAATCGAGTGTCGCACGCAATATCCGGCAGATCTCTGGAATGTCCGGCGAAGCCCCTGAAAGTGATTCAATGGCGCGCCGCACCAGAAGATTGTTGGCTGTAAATTGTTTTTGGCGCCAGATGCGCCGGCCAATGGCCAGGATTTCGTATAACTCAACGTACTTTAATTCCTGGATACCCCACCATACTCCAAGGCCAATCACGACAAGATCAAAGCCGATCATTACTTTGCCGTGCAACAACATCAGGCTGAGGAGTCCGAAAGCGGCCGCGACCGCATATAAGACCAGTACGGCATTGCGGTGTGAAAATCCGCGCTTGAGCAGTTTGTGGTGAACGTGGTCATCATCACCGCGGAATATGGGCTTGTCATTTAAGAACCGCCGTATCAATGAGATAGAAACGTCAAGAAGCGGGAGGCCGAATGAGACCACAGGGATGGCCACAGCCACCGCCGTAGTGGCCTTCTCGAAGCCTGCCATCGCAAGCGCGCTCAGCAGGAAGCCAATGAAAAGACTACCTGAATCTCCCAGAAAGATGCTGGCCGGATGAAAGTTGTACCGCAAGAATCCAAATATGGTTCCCGCAAGCACGATGGCAAAAAGAGGGACGAGCGTAACATGAGTCCCCACGGAGACTGAGAACATGATGGCCGTTGCGAATAGCGCCGACCCGGCAGACAGCCCGTCGAGCCCATCGATCAAATTGAATGCGTTGGTGATCAACAGCACCCAGAAAATGGTCAGAGGAAGGCCGATAGTGATTCGCAGAAGCGCGTGATTGGAATAAAGGTCCAACCGGTAGATTCCATATCCACCTATGTAAAGCCAAGAGGCCGCGATGGCCTGTACGCCAAATTTCCAATACGGCCCGAGAGTAAACCAATCATCGTATAGACCCAGGATTAGGATCAGGAAGGCCGGGAGAATGATTCCAAGAACACCTCGAATGGGAACTACCGGCCCGGCCCCCGTCATTCTCGTTGTGATCAGGGCTAATCCCGTTGCCAAAATGAAAGTGAGGAAAATTGCGACGCCTCCCAGTCGTGGGACTGGGTTGACATGGAAGTGCCTCCCGGCGTTCCCCCGGTCCAGCCATCCACGATGAACCGCCCGATCGCGGACAATCCGAGTGAAGACTAGGGAGGTAAATACTGTTCCCAAAAAAACTATCGCGTAGTATGAAAACACAAATCCACTCTCCTGCCCAAGCGGTATGCGCTATGGCAAAAAAGAGAGCCAGTCTCATGCGAATTTCACGCCATGAAAACCGTATCTCTGAGAGGTGCTAACGGAAGCCGAATCGGTATCCCCACAAAGGATTCAGCCTGAACAGAGAAACAATAAAGTCTTGTTATGTCAAGTACTCTTAGAATAAATATATATTCCCACAATGGGAATGGCTGTCCATTTCTTCTCCCAGTTTAGTAATACCTGGATTTGCGCCATGATTTGCGGAAAGCCCATTCTCCAAGAGAGCTGTCCCAAAATGGAATTAGGATAATTTCCAGCCCTTACCCTTTTGTCCGAGTTCCTTGTAAGGCAGAAGGCTGGGCTAGCTTCAAAACAGCCGGGACCTGATTCACTTTGAGGTGCTCGCGTCTCAAAGCAGATTCCGCTTTGCGGGGTAGTGGATTTTTCCGGGCACTGTCCCTCGAGAAGTCTCAAAATACAGGGGTCTTTCCGTTCTTATCACCGTCGGCCGGGAAGATGGTTGGTCCAAAATGTGGCGACTGCGCAGGAGCGATTGATAGAACGCAGTCAATTCCTCAACCAGACGTTCCAACCCAAATCTATCCAACGCGAACGCCTGCCCTGCAGATCCCATTTCCCGCGCCATTTGAGGGCAATTCGAGAGCTCCCGTATGCAGTAGAGCAGCGACTCGGGTGTTCGGTGTGCAAGATAACCATTGGCGGCTTTGAATCCGTTGCCATCCGGCAACTCAGTTAGTTCGCCAGCCGCCAGGTCCCGGACCCCACCCACGTTCGTGGATACAAAGGGGCGCCCAGCAGCCATGGCTTCAATTAATACAGTTGGGGTTCCTTCGTTCCGCGAGGTCACCAGCGCGGCGTCTGCTGCTGCCCAAATGGTCTCCATGTCGCGCCGCCATCCGAGAAGGCGAACATTTTCACAGCCTTTGGTGAGGCGCTCCAATTCACGCTTTTCCGGGCCCTCTCCCAGAACCAGAAAGAGTATGGGGAAGTGTTTCTCTAAAGAGGTTCGGATCGCGTCCGCCAAGAGTTTAACGTCTTTTACCGGCGCCATTCTTCCCGCCCAAACAACGACAAAATCCGAGGCCGACAATCCGAGTTTGTTTCGGGAATCTTCGCGGCGGGCGCCCGAAAAACGGTCCAGTTCAAATCCATTTTGTATCACCACGAATTTTTCGGTTGGGGCAACACGGTATTTTAGAGATAAATCCCGCAGTTGAGAGTTCGAGATAGCAATCAGGCGAGTGGAAAGACGGCCGAGGATGCGTTCAATCTTCAAATAGATCCAGCTTTGAACACCATTGAAATAAGCGTCAAAGACAAGACCATGGTATGTGTGCACAACAATGGGAACGCCTGCCAGCCAGGCGGCCAGCCTTCCAATCGCGCCTGCTTTTGCCGTGTGTGTGTGCACTATGTCAGGCCGCTCAGCGCGGAAGTATTTCAGAAGTTTCCAAAGGGCCCGGAGATCGCTCCAAAGGGAGACTTCACGCGACATCTCCGGCACGCGAAGCACATGGGTCTTGGAGGACAACAGGTAGCTCATATCCTGGTCGCCATCCGACAGTGCCCCAGTGACCAATCGAGTCTCAAAGTTTTCGCCCAACTTTTCATGCAGCTTACAGACTTGCCATGCTGGTCCGCCCACATTCCGGGTAAGGAGCCGAATGATTTTCGGTTTTCTCGCAATCGGATTGGACCCTGAACTCTTGATCACTGCGCGATCCTTCCGTTTCCCGACACGCCGATCTCTTGATAGCAATGATGGCCATCTGCTCTTTTCTCGTCTTCGTTCTTCGAGTGGGAAAACCAATCCTGGAATATCAGCACATCCCAAAGCAGGTGCTGCCAATTGCGATTGCCGGAGATGAATTCCTCCCATTTCGCTCGGATAGGTCCCGGAATCAGAAAACCATCTTGAGTGAGGCGTCTTTGGGACAGAAGCTCTTCTGCCCAGTCCCGCAGCGGTCCCCTGAGCCAGCGATCCATCGGCAAAGCGAATCCCATCTTGGGTCGGGCAATCAAACGAGGAGGAACATGCTTGTACAAGACCTGGCGCAAAATCCATTTGCCAACGCCCCTGCGAATCCGGAAATGCAACGGCAGCCTCCACGCGAATTCGACCACGCGATGATCCAGCATGGGCACGCGAGCTTCCAGACTCATGGCCATGCTCGCCCTGTCGACTTTCGTAAGAATGTCGTCCGGCAAATAGTTGAGTAAGTCCGTCAGCATCATCACTTCCTCTATGTGTGCGGGCCAAGAAGACGCTGCGATGGAGTCAGGTACCGTCTGGGAGTCCTGGGAATTTAGGATGAAACTTGCCGGATCATCCCAATGAGAGAGTGTCCGGTAATAAAGCGTGTGCAGACTCTCCGCTGATTGAAGGAGTGCGGCGAATTTGTGGGCTTTGTCACCCGGAGCTGCCGGGCGAAGTCTTCTTGGCAAAAGGGGATCGATGATACGGAAACCGCGATCGATGCTGCTGGGTGGAAACATCTCCACCAATTTCGCGGCCATTTTGGGGACAGGGGTGGGAAGCTTCCTGACCAAATTCCAGATTCGCCTGACCAGGCGATAACGGTTGTACCCGCCGAATAGTTCATCTCCACCATCGCCTGACAGACCAACGGTTACGCTCTTTCGGGTCAACTTCGAGACCAAATACGTCGGTATCTGAGAAGAATCGGAAAATGGCTCGTCATACATTGAAGGAAGCAAGGGAACCACGTCCAATGCGTCTTTGGGGGTCAAATACAGCTCCGTGTGATCGGTCCCCAAATGTGCAGCGACTTTCTTGGCGTGGACTGCTTCGTCGTATCCATCTTCGTGGAAACCGATTGTGAAGGTTTTCACGGGACGATTGCTCTGGGCCTGCATCAGCGCGACAACCGTGCTGGAGTCAATCCCGCCGGAAAGAAATGCTCCCAGCGGAACATCGGCGATCATGCGAAGCCGGATCGCGGATGCTAGCTTCTCCTGAAGCTGATCAATTGCTTCCTCATCCGATCCGCTGAAATGTGACTGCTGTCCTTTTTGCGCGACTTCGTCTGCCGACCAAAACGCCCGCGAAACGGGCGCGCTTCCCGCGGAACTCAGGGTCAAAATATGTCCCGCCTTCAATTTGTGGAGCCCTTTGTAAATGCAGCGGGGCGCCGGAACATAGCTGTATCGCAAATAAAGGGCCAGGGAATCCCGATCGATTTCGCCCTCAAAATCTGGATATTGGCGCAGCGCCTTCAACTCAGAGCCAAATACAAAATCCCCGCCCACTCGGCCGTAATAGAGCGGTTTGATTCCCAGCCGATCGCGGACGAGACAAAGATTTCCCTGCTGGCGATCCCAAAGTGCAAATGCAAACATGCCTGCGGATCGCTTTACGGCTGTCTCCACTCCCCACTTTTCTATCGCCTCCAGCATCACTTCCGTGTCGGAATGGCCTCTCCACGGACGTGGGCCAACTTGCGACCGGAGGTCTTCAAAGTTGTACACTTCTCCGTTGAAAATAATGATGTACCGTCCCGATGCGGAGAACATGGGCTGGTGGCCCTGGGGGGACAGGTCAAGAATGGAAAGCCGGCGGAAGGACAGGCCGATTCCCATTCCACCATCATGGAAAATCCCTGCATCGTCGGGGCCGCGGTGGAAGAGCGCCGCTCCCATCCGGTGAAGAATTTCCTGAGGATCTTCAGATCCCCGTTTGGTCTGCCAAAAGCCGGCGATTCCGCACATGGATTCAGTCAGGAAAAAAATCGTTTCTTTCACAATAAGTGTTCGCGGGTTATGTTTCGGAGCGCTTCGAGTTCAGCGCATTTGCATTCGGAAATTACAAGTCGCGCCTCTTCAATGGAACATTTGGCGCGGAATTCCCGGGATTCAGGAACCAACGGACCAGATCGCAGGAGGAACCAATTTCAATCGCCGATGCGGCATAGGATACGGAAAACTCCGCCGAATCAACTGCGGCACTTCAACCCGTTGGACCGCCCGATTAAAGCGATTTTCTGTTGGGTCGCATTCCAAACTTGCGCCCATCTTTGTTTTTCCTCCTCACCGATAGGCAACGCCCGGTGGCGAAGAATCTTGTAATTCAGCCCCGTATAGATTGCGAAGCAGTCCACCAGACCTTTGAGGGCTTGTTCAAGGATTGCCGCCCCAGCGATGAAGTACTTTCCCTTCTCGGTCGCGTCACGGACTACGCACTTCACAAAATACGTTCTGCCGCGGAGGAGGTTCTTGAGCGAGAGATGACCCTCTCTGTACCCAACGATTATTTCCGGCAATGCGGCAAAACGACTGCTTTCATGGGAGCGGAACAGCAAGTCTTGATCTTCGCCGCGCAACACGTCGTCATGATAGAGATGACTGCGAAACCATTCTGTTTTTCCCATCCAGGTGGGGTGGGCCAAAAGAAACCCCCTCCACGGTCTTTCACAGATCTGTTTGTGTGAAATCACACATCTTCGGGTCCCCAGTGCTTCGCCATCGGGACCAAACACCAGAACGCCGCCGCCCAAAAGGTCGATCTCGGGGTGTTGCGACAAGAATTCCATTTGAAGCGCCAACCGGTCGGGATAGGAAACGTCATCACTATCCATTCGGGCGAAATACTTCCCGCGGCTCAGGCTAATGGCTTGGTTCAACCGGGATGCAATACCTCGGTGCATTCCGTCAGCGAATATCCTAACTCGCGAGTCAACAAAGCTTTGTGCGATCTCCAGCGAACGGTCCGTGGACCCATCATCGAGAAGCAACAAAGTAAAATCCTCGAACGTCTGGTTCAAGATTGACCGGATGGCGGTCGCCAACGTCCGCTCGCAATTAAAAACTGGCATGGCAATCGACACCGGTGGATCCAGTTCGACCGTCATTGTGTCTTTCAACATCATTTCTCTGAATGACCGCCGCAAGTAGTCTTTCCAATCGATTCGAGTCTAAGAGGACCTATTCACACGGTCGGATGACGCGCTTGTCCAACCGCTAGCAGGTGGGTCAGCTCGTGAACTCGCGAGGTAAAATGTTCAGGCCGGGATCACGCGTCAATTTTCTATCTTGAGATGCCGTTGGAGTCCTGCAGAGTGATCGGAGGGCTGTCCTGCCTGGCATCAGTATTGATGAACTTGAAGCGAATTCTTCATACTGCTCTCCAGATACCATGCCAGAGTATTTGCAAGTCCGGTCCGCAAGTCTGTCTTTGCCCGGAATCCAAACGCTTCCAGCGCCTTTTCGGTGTTCAGTTGACGCCTCGGTTGTCCGTCCGGCTGGGATCTGTCCCATCGAATTTCTCCCTGATACCCCACCAAACCAGCGATTTCGGTCACCAGGTCCTTGATGAGGATTTCCGCGCCCGTTCCCAGATTGATCGGTTCAGGCCGACGGTAATGCGTCGTCGCCAGGATGATTCCCTCGGCGGCGTCCTCGACGTATAGGAATTCCCGGCTTGCCTGGCCCGTTCCCCACACGGTCACCGAAGCCAGCTGATTCTGCCGGCCCTCCACAAACTTGCGAATCAGACCGGGAATGACGTGGCTGGTCTCCGGATCGAAGTTGTCACGCGGCCCGAATAAATTCGCGGGGATCAAATAAATCCCCTCCAGTCCATATTGCCGGCGGTATCCCTGTAGCATCACCAGCAGAGCCCTCTTGGCTATTCCATACGGAGCATTGGTTTCCTCGGGGTACCCATTCCATAAGTCCTCTTCGCAGAATGGGGTTGGAGTGTCCCTGGGGTAGGAGCAGGTCGTGCCCGCGACAACCAGCTTTGCCAGCCGCCCGTATCGCCGGGCTTCATCCATGACGTGCAACCCCATCGCCATGTTTTCATAAAAAAACCGGCCAGGATTATTCCGATTCGCGCCAATTCCGCCCACAGTGGCGGCCAGGTGGATTACCACGTCGGGTCTGAAGTCAGCGTAAAGCTGGGCGGCGGCCTCCCGCTGCGTCAGATCGTAGCTTTGGCGTCGCGGCACAAAAATTTCTGCCACCTCTTTCGCCCTCAGCTTCTCGACCACAAAAGAACCCAGAAAGCCGCCTCCCCCCGTAACGGCAACTCTTTTTCCTGCGAGACTTATTGTTTTGGAGTCCATAGCTGTTAGCTTTGCCCTATTGCAATCACAAGTCCGACGAATGGTTCACGCTCTGGCGTTCGAATTGGCCGCTTAACCTTTCGTTCAGCAGCTGTACATCGGCATCCACCATCAACTTTACCAGGTCATGGAATTTCACCTTGGCCGCCCACCCTAATTTCCGGCGAGCCTTCGACGAATCGCCCTGCAACAGGTCAACTTCGGTTGGACGAAAGTAACGCAGGTCAGTTTCCACGTATTTCCGCCATTCAAGTCCGGCATGGGCGAAAGCCAATTCGACGAACTCCCGAACCGAGTGGGACTCGCCGGTTGCAATCACGTAGTCGTCAGGGTCCGGTTGCTGCATCATCAACCACATCGCTTCCACATATTCCGGCGCATATCCCCAGTCCCGCTTGGCCTCCAGGTTGCCCAGGTGCAGCTTATCCTGAATCCCTGCGACGATGCGCGCCACCGCCCGGGTGATTTTTCGGCTGACAAAGGTTTCTCCCCGCCTGGGGGATTCGTGATTGAAAAGTATCCCATTGCATCCAAACAGGCCGTAACCATCCCTGTGATTCACGGTCATCCAATAAGAATGCAGCTTGGCGCAAGCATAGGGGCTTCGCGGGCGAAAGGCTGTGGTTTCTTTTTGTGGTACCTCGGAAGCGCCTCCGAACATCTCGCTGCTGGCGGCATTGTAGAATTTGGGCAGTATTTCCGCCTGGCGGATCGCTTCCAGGAGCCGGGTCGATCCCACTGCGGTGATGTCCCCCGTATACTCCGGAATTTCGAAGCTTACCCGCACATGGCTTTGGGCTGCTAAATGGTAGATTTCGTCCGGTCGAACTTTCAAAAGCAGCTTCGCCAAACTCGTTGAATCACTCAGGTCGGCGAAATGAAGGAATAACCGCGCATTCCGGTCATGCAAATCCGGCAGGACGTTGTCGACCCTCTCTGTGTTGAAACTGCTGCACCGGCGCTTGGTGCCATGAACTTCATAGCCCTTGGACAGCAAGAACTCAGCCAGATACGAACCGTCCTGTCCGGTGATGCCGGTGATCAGCGCCTTTTTTCCCATTTCACCCTCCGCCTTGGTTCCGTCCCCAGGCAGTCAGGGACGCCCTTCATCCGCGGCGCTCTCTCAGCGCGCGTAATTGATCGAAACCGCGCCACCAGCGTGATTCGCTGTTCTATGGTTATTGGGGATTGCTGTCGCGAGTCCCTGGACGGATCCTCGTCCTCGAAGACCACAATTTATTTCACTGCCAGAGCGTGACCTGCGGTCACTCCCATCTCTTGGATCAGGTCGGTGAATCTCCGCACCCACATGTGTTCCCGGAGCGTGCGATCGCGATAGTTGCCGGCAATGCGTGCGCGCTCGGATTCGTGGGAAAGAAACCACCGAGCCTTGTCTGCGCAATCCGCCAAATCATTGAAGGTAATAACTTCGCGGCCCGGCTGGTAATAGCGTTCCAGAAGCGGCGTGAATTCGCACAGCACCATCGTGCCGGAAAGCCCCATCTCAAACAGCCGCCCCTTGATTTGCAAACATGGCCCGCCCGTGTTGCTTGCCAGAGGCGTGTACGATACCCGGCTTCGGTTCCAGATTTCGTGTACCTCCGAAAGCCGCACGGGCTTGCCAGCGAGCCAGGGAATTTTGAGCACGCCCCGGTAGTAAGGCAACCCCAGACGTACCAGACGCGACCCCCTGCCGAAGCAAACCAAACCCGCTTTTTTTCGCAAATAACGGCAAGCCGTGTTCCTTTCACCATAAATACTTCCGGCGAACGAGAAGGCAATGTCCTTTGCTCTATGAGGGTCTCGCGACTCGCTTGGACATCCCCACTGACTCAATAATAAATTTGGGTACTCGAAACGGTTCTGTTCGTAAATGTTGGGATAGGTTGTCACCATGAAAGTGAAGTGCCCGGCAATCCACCGCGTCGTTTCCCACTGCCAGTCATCGTCACTGTTCCACGCCGCAATGCAAACCTTCCTCTTGAGGTCCGCAAAGGCCCTCGTCTCAACCGGTTCGGTGCCCGAAGTTTGATAAAAAACGGCCTGGAAATCTCCGTTCTCGATTTTTTCCACCAAAGTTTCGGTGGCCCTTGCTTTCCCGAACTTCCGGCTCATTTCGTAGTGGTCAAAAGTTTCCACCTCGTGGCCAATCTCTTTCAGTGGCGCCGTAAAATAGTGATACATCGGCTCAAGAGCCGCAGGCGCTCCGTAATAGTTCCTTCGGACCACGCTCAGGATCCGCATATGAAATTGAAGAGGAAGTTCTTATCCAAGAACAGTACCGCCCTGCTCCAAATCATGATTATCGGGGCCGGTTCTTACGGGATGATGCGAATAATGTTGTCGGCCAACGAAAACGTATATCCGCTTCTTTGCGCGGAAGCTCGGATTGAAGCGATCTCCGGATAATCATGGGTTCCGTCAAAACATTCCGCATCATCAATCAAAATGGTGTGCCGGTTCTGGTGCCTCAAAATGGCCTCAAGTTCTTGACGAATGGGAGTTTCCAGATTGGCCCTTCCGGTCACCCCGCCTGAATAGTGTGCGTCAAGCCAGAAAAGGCAGGGAGACGCGATGGCAGCAAGCACTTCGGGCAGCAGCTTTGCACTGTCGCCATTTAAGAGAGTGACCTGCGGCTGGCGCCGGAAAACTTCCTGCGCGCGGCGGAAGAAATGCGGTTCAACCTCGATGGAAATCAATCGATCGAAGTGGCCAAGGCAGGCTTGCAACATGAACCCGTAAAACGTTCCAGTTTCAATGAAGACCCTGGCCACGCTCATCGCTGCGTATTTCAAAACCACGCGTTGTTTCAGCAGGTGGGGATAAGGCCCTTGCCGGCCCTTTTCCCACCGCTTCAGATCCTGGTTCAATCTCCGCCGCAGCAATGCGCTTGGAATCCAATTCTGCTGCACAGCCTTTAGCTTTGCTTCGTTGAAGATGGACAATTCAGACCCGCTGCTCCGTCGAACATTCGTACAGCTCCTCATACTGGTCCACGATCCGTGCCCAATCGTGTCTTTCCCTGGCTCGAGCGCGGCCTTCAAGCCCCAAACTCTTTCTGCGGTCGCGATCTCGCAGCAACTCCGTCACTGTCTCTGTCATTTCACCGACGGTGTTTACCACCAAGCCCCCGGCATTATCGCGCGCCGATCCCACATCAAAAGAAACCCAGGGAGTGCCTGCCGACATGCTCTCTAACAACACTACCGAATTTGCCTCCCAATTTGAGGTACTCACAAGAATGTCAGCTTCTTGAATTGCGGAGACGACTTGTTGTCGGGGAACCTTTGTCCTCAGATCGATTGTGTCTGAGACCAATGCCTTCATGAGGCACTCGTAGTAGCAGCCGCCCATTACCCCGGCCAGTCCCAGCCGCCACTTGTCAGCCGGAATTGAATTGCCGATAAGAGTGAACCTCGCGCCACTCCCCCTCAATTGGCTTGCGACTTGAAAAGAATGGCTGTGCCCCTTCTGTACGCTGTGATTCGACACATTAATCAGCCACGGGCCAGTCCCGATGTTCCACTTTTCCCGCATGTCCAGGATGGGTTGTTTCCATTCCTGCAGGTCCACTCCATTTTGGATTATCGCGGGTTCCGGTAGTCCATGCTGGCGTGCGTAAGCAAACTCTTCGTTCACGGCCGAGATGGTCATCCAATTCGTATAGCGACGCAAAAAATTTGGCATTTGGCGGTAATAATTTCCAAATGTTGGATCCGACAGTGACAGACCGTGAGTCACCAGCAGAGTGCGCCACGAGGTGCTTCCGACTTGCCTCAGAAGTGCATCGGTGGTCCAGACCTGTAGACAATGGTTCACCACAATATCCCAGCGGCCCGACCGGACAAATTCACAGTATTCCCTGACCTCCCCTTCCATCCCTTTTGCCAGATTGCCCCGTACTTTAAACCGGTGAATTTGAACATGATTCAGAGCCGATTCTCGTGGCAGCCCTGGCGCGGCCCGTGTGGCGACATGAACCTCATGGCCTCTGTGGGCCAGCTCCTCCGAAATATGTCGCACGACTTCTGCCACCCCGTCGAGCGAGGGGGCGTATGTGGCCGCCGTATGGAGAATCCGCAAGGGAATTAAGCTTCCTGAATTGTTATCGCCCGGTATTTAAAATCCCGGCGGGGTTTCCGATTCAAGTACCAGAATGCGTAGATTGGCCAGCAGGAATAAATCAGGATTTGACTGGGTACTTCAATGCCCCCGAAGATAACAAAACAAATCCAGATTGAGAAAAACTGCCAGATGTAGACTTCAATGGACGATTGGGATCTCTCAAACGCCCGCTGCATGCGATATAGAACCACTCCGAGAATTGCGTAGCCGAGCAGAATTCCTGCGATTTGATAATCCAAAAACAGCTCGCCCACAAATGGGGTATTTTGGTCCGCGATACTGTCCGTTCCGTAGATCAGGCGGTTGTAAATGGTGAAACCGCTGCCTTGCCGAAAGCGTTTCCCAAGGACTGGAACGGGCGACAGAATTGATGAAAGTGTTACCGTGCCCCAGTGCGGATTGCTTTCCCAGCGAGTCCCTTCCAGCAGAGTGCCCAGATACTGTGGCGCGCCTCCATACATCTGCACAATGTCAGAGTAATCGGTCTTCTCGACCAGCAATTCTTTAATATCGGTATTCGCCAATAGATCTCCCCCCAATTCTGTCCCGCTGCGGTAAATGGCATAAACCGGCAGCAGAAGTAGGAGAAGCAATCCGGCCGTCACTGTAAGTCGCCAAACAAATTTGTCGCCTTTCACCAGCGGCACCGCGGCCAAGGCCACCAGCGGAACGGCAAATGCTCCGCGGTTGTAGCCCACCAGGCTGAAACTCAAAACAACTCCTGCAAACAACAGTAGTGTCACCGCGCCGCGGCGCCACCACGGCGCTGTCCCTCCTCTTGAATCGATCCACTTGCACCACGCTAAGATTACGGCGAAACCCAGAAAAGGTTTCAAGAGCAGCGCGGCCAGACCTTGCCAGGTTGAACTCGCTTCCAAAAACAGATCGCGGTAATAAGGGGGATTGTTGAAAAAATCCAGAATGCCGGCAATGTTGCCGAAAGAAAGGAAGACACCCAACACCCCAAGGGCTGTGAGAAATGCAATCCCGCTTGTGGAACCGCTCCTTCGCGCGTCCGGCGCATTCCGAAGCCGGTTCGATAGAGCCAGGGCATCGGTTTTTTGGGATTTTGCAAGGTGATTGTAGACGGTGCATACGGTCAGGAATGCCAACGAATCAAGAACAATCGCCAAGTTGATGGCGAAATGCGATGGCAACGAAGGAAGAACGCCTTGGGCGGGCCCCACGAGCGTGATCAGCAGGGGCATGCCCACGAGCTGCAGTCCGAAAACGAAAATCGCCCAATTCCAAGGGCATAAAGGGGTTGCCATGACTGGCCGGCATCGGGGCGTCCAGGAAATGACCGCCGCGAATACGAACACGCTAAAAATCACGGCAGGGAATCGCTGGCTATCCGGCGCACGCCCCACCGCTACAACGGCCACGAAGAATGCGACCCATGCCCAGATTGCCATCCGCTTCAGCATCGGACCTTTTCTCTCCCGGAATAATTAGCCCTGACCCGATTAAATCTTCTTGGTTCTGCTTGAATTTTAAGAGCCCGTCTAAGTTGCTCGTGTAAGCATGTCGAATTTTAGGAGCTTTGAGTTAGTCGACCGAGACATCCGTTGCAAGTCGAAAATGAGTCCGAAAATCTTCCGGTTTTCTACCAGAACGACAGGCCGGGAACCCGACTTCTTGCAGAAATCGAGAAAAGCGTTGCCGCTGTCGCAATCGTCAGAAGCCAAAGTCCCGCCGGGAGCGAGTTTCCTCATCGCGGCATTCAATTCGAAGGACTGCCACGCATAGGTATGATCGGAATCATGCAGAAATAAATCGATGGGCGGAATCGTGTCCAGAATCTGCAAGAAACTTTTTTTCAGCGAATTAGACTGCAAAATGTGGAGATTCCATCTCTTCCGGTCTGGGCAAGCTAATAACGAACCCACCTGGGGCGAACGGTCGACGCTGTGCAGCGATCCATGGCCATTCGCATGCATGGCCCTCAAGATGAAGAATGACGAGTGGCCGTTTGCGACCCCGGTCTCCAGCACTATGCTCGGTCGCGAAGACCGCACCATGGCGTAGATCAGAAAGGCGGAGCCTTTTTCTAAGGCGCACTGGTGTGGATATATCTGGTTTCGCTCGCGGTACCGTTCATCTATCTCCCTGCAAAGTACATCGTATTCATCGCTCAGTTGGGCGAGTTCTGCCTCTCCCTGCTCAGCGAAAAAGTACATTTCCGCCAACTCTTTGGCCGAAAAGTGCATGGAGGTTGCAGCTTCTGCAAACGACGCTAGTGTTGGGCGGTTGTGCCGGTGGATCGAGGATGCCAACCGGCGGTCTGCCAGCCACAGAATGGAGCGCTCAGCAGTTTCCCGGAGTCCAAATTCCCGGAGACATTCACGAATTTTTCCCAACATGTGGTCTGGCAAAGCAGACATCTTCACTTCTCCGTCGAACCCGGTCCGAGAATAAGCATGTTTTTCCTTTTCAATGCGTAACGGTCACAGGAAATTGAAACGACAAGCCCATCAATTCTGGTCCGGTAGCATGTTGAGCGGCATTTCTGCAGAGGCTTAGGAACCCTTCAAAAGAGCTGGTTTTCCCTTGAGTGGCCCCTGGGTTAACAACATCAATGAAAGGCAAAGCGCTGACATCGCCGCCATATACGCCATGGCCATCCCGAATGCTCCCCAGTGGGGAATCCACCACCACGCTGCAAGCAGGAGCACGACCACCAATTGCACGTCCAGAGCAAACCGCCACCACATTCGGTCTGCACAGATTAGCCGGGCCATGTATATGTTGTTGACCGCCTCGGCAATCGCGGTAAACGCCAGTAAGATCAAGGTCGGCCAGCCGGCCCGAAATTGAGGCCCATATGCCGACATAATGGGTATCGCCAGTGCCGCAATCATTATTGCCGGCAATGCGGCCAGAAAGGCATTCAAGACCAGGTTTGCCCGGAACACCCGTTGAAAACTCAGCTCGTCCTCCGAACCATAAAGATTCGAAAGCACGGGAACCACCATTCCGAACACAGAAGCAGGGACGAAAAGCACCATCAGGCGCCAGCGATCCGCGGCGGAGTAAAGCCCGAGTTGTGAGTATCCATCCGGCTGATGCACCAGGAAAGCGTTGCAGATCCATAGAGCGGGGCCCACCACGACCGATGCCAGGAATGCCGGCAGGCTGAATTTGACAAGGACTTGCCACTCCTTGTGAAAACTCCTGTAATCGCACTGAATCCCAAAGCGATCACATTCCCGCCGCAACGCAAGATGATTCAGAACCCAATTCACTGCAATGGCCGCAACCAATCCCCAAACCGCCCCGCTCAGTCCCCAGCGCCACACGCCTATCACAACCAAAGGGAACGAGGATATTCCCGCCACAATGTTTACCCGGGCAATCGTCCGAAAGGCTTCGAATCCTGCCAGAGCTCCCGTCTGGGCTCCATTTAGTCCGCCAAAGAAAACCAAACCCGCGCCAACCGCCAAAGGCCCGGCCAAATGTGGAGCGGCCAGGGTGCTGCTCGACAAGTAGTGGGCCGAGACGACCAGAACTGCCGCCATGACTGCGCTGCTGAGCAAGGCCGTGAACGAGGAAAGCGCCAGGATCCGGCCCACGCGGCCACGGTCCTGCTCGCGCAATTTCGCCACATACTTCGTAGCTGTAAGACCTAATCCGAGTCCCGCGAAGATTCCAAATGTTCCCGCGGTGCTTTGAACCATTCCCAATTCTCCAAAACCTGTCCTCCCAAGGAATCGGGCGCAGATGATTGACGAAACAAGAGTGAAACCACGGGAGATCACTGCTCCCGCGATGGACCAGAAAACTCCCAGCGTAAAGCGGGCGCGCAACGAACCCGCGGGCATGTGTTCTTCCCGTTTTTCCGACAACCAGTCCCGCGTGCCTAGAATTACGCTCATTAAGTCTTCGACACTTCCAGGTCCGCCAGGTCCAGATCCACTGCCACCGAGCGGTGAATCACATGGAAGGAAACTACCAGGCGATTCCGGTTCTTTCGGCGAATGATGATCCCCTGCATCCCTTCCAACGGGCCGCTCTTCACGCAGACCTGCCTGCCGGCAGTCAGAAAAGGGTGTGGCTCCGCACGAATCCCTAGCTGGAGGAACTCGCGAACGCGCGCCACTTCTTTCTCCGCAATGGGAGTGGCCCGGCCGCCAAAGCCAACCAGCTGAACCACACCCGGAATCTGCAGTACGTTCAGCCGGTCGCGCAACGCCAAGTGAACGAAGACATATCCCGGAAAGAGCGGGAGATCGAGCTGTACTCGGCGATCCTTCCAGCGTCGAACGGTACTGTAGAGAGGTAGAAAATAATCCACCAACCGCCGTTCCAGTTCCGCGGCAATTTTCTTCTCGCGGTTCGCTGATGTGTATGCCGCATACCAACAGACCTTACAGGAGTCGTCGCCAATCCAGGCTTTGGCCTCATTTTGACCCTTATCTTGATGCCTATCTTGGGCCCTATTTTGAGCCCTATCTTGGGTCCTATATTGTTCAGCCAGCTCCTGAATCGCGTTCATCGCTCCAGCCTCTTAGCATGGATCCTGAAGACAGCTCCGCCCCGCCACTTACAAGGTGATATGTGACCTAACCCTTTTTAATTCTGATACTTAGGAGTACTCCGCTTATTGCTGTCCCACAAATTCAATTGTTCTGCTGTGCGTGCTTTGCTCACGGTAACCAGAAGTCATCCCCGCCACAGCTGCGAACAACGTTCTTGTTTCACACGTTGCGATCCACACGGACCTGCCATTACGCAATCGCTCCTTGGTTCGGTCCGTTGGCGATTTGGGTGCGTCCATATTCTTGAATCCAAATCCTTCAAGCGGTGGCATCAGCGATCACAACTTGTGACTGCCGCGGAGATACGACTGGAACAATTGAAACCTGGAGGCGAATCGCGGGTCTCCTTCGGCCTTCTCCAACCCCTCCAGGAAAAATGCAAACACCACTCCCAGCAATCCGGCCAGAATTGTGGCGTTAACCACAATCAACAACCGGTGCGGGCTGGATTTTCTTTCCGGCGGCGTTGCCACGTCCAACTGCTGCACCAGCATCGCATCCCGCGCTTCATCAATTTTTGCCGCCTCATATTGTTTTGCCAAAAGCTCGAACAGCGTCTCGCGGTATTTCACCTCTCGCAATTTTCGGATGTACTCCAATCCCACCGAGGGCACGTTTTCAATGGGCACATCCGCAAAGTCCCTCTTTCCCTGTCCCCCTTCCATCTTTTTGAGCTGGCCGCGCATGGCTACGAGTTCTTCATTGGCGCGCACAAATTCGGGGTTTTCGGAAGTGGCAAACGTGCTCATCGATTGCACCACCACTTCCTGGGTGGCAACGCGCGCACGCAAGGAGCTGAGCGAATCGATCATGGCCTTGGACTGGTTATCGAGAGTGATCAGCCCGGTTTTCTCCTGCGTTTGTTTCAGAGCCACCTCCGCATCGGCCAAGTCATTTTTGGCCGTATCCACTTCTCGTTCAAAAAAGATCCTCCGTTTGGCTGCCTCGGTTATGGCCAATGTTCTGGTAAGTCTTTCCAGCTCCTGGACATACCCATTGGCAAGGTCGGCGGCCCTTTGCGGGTCGTGGTCATCCACGGAGATGGAGATCACGCCGTCTCTTCCCGCGCTGATTTGCGAGTTGCCCTCCAGAACCGTTCGGGCATCGACATGCAACTTCTCGTCATAAGCCGCGAGCAGGGAAAAGCGGTCGATCAGGTTGTCGGCCACAGTCCGGCTGCGGAGCATGGCCACATACAAATCACTCTGGGTTTTCAATCCCAGGCTTGAACCAGCCAGCGCGCCCAAGGGACCGAGTTCACTCAGCATGGCCGTCGCCGAAATCGAGGGACTTTGCTGGGGCGGCAGGATTCTGGCATTGGCAGTGAACATTTTTGGAAGGAGGAAGGCCACGACCAGCGACCCAATGATCGCGATTCCCATGAACACAAGCAGGAGATTCCTTCGCTTCGCCAGCATCATCAATGACTCAGGAAAGCGGGCAGGCCGGTCCTCTTCATTCCGCCTTGCTTCGGGATTCTCACTCACATCCATCAAGCTGATTTCCTCCTCTCGCGGGTTCCATGAAATTCAACCGTTCATTCAGAAGCAATGTTTTCAAGACTCCCATTCCGACAAGAAGGCGAGCCCAGTTATCCGTGAAGTGACCGGATGAATGCTCGGATGAAAGTACTAACACGTTATCCCACCCAGAGTCATGTAAAGAATATATAACATATAATAGTATATTATATTAAATACAATCCGATATCTCTCAACTGATTTTCTTCTTTTCGACATGAAGCCGACGCGATTCGGGAAACCAATTGCGAGTGTTTGTTCCATGCGCTCCCGGGAGAACAGCCAAATTCGGTGACCTTGGCCTTTCTCTGTGTAAGGTTTCTTCGTCCATCGCCTCCTTGATCATTTTGGATCCTTGTCTCTCGGTGAGAATCCCATCTCCACTATTGCCGTGAAATTGTTTTGCGGGCCGGTAAACAACAAGGGATATCTCGAGATATGCTCAAATTGCAGTTCGCTCTTCAGATAGAGTCCTGACCGAAAATGGAATTCATCCTTGACCCCATAGTCCTGCCAGGCCCCGCCTTGGGGAATGAAGGTCGAATTGACGGAATTGTGCTTGTAAAATAGTTGCAGGCTGTTTGTCGGCGACATCCAGTATGTCAGCCAGCTCTGAATCGTTCGGCCGTCCCGGCCTACCGGATTCCCAATCAGATATCCACCGTTGGTGTACCCGTCGCGGTACACATGGCTCCAGTAATTGAATTGGCCCAAGTTACACAGAGGGCCTCCCGGCGGCTCTCCTACACCCCCGCAAAGGCCTGGCTCCTCCGTTGAAACGCCTTCGATGTGAAAATCCATCTTAGGTAATTTGGGAAAACGGGTGATGTAGATGCCGGGATGCCACGGATTTCTTGGCGGGTTTTGGATGGGGGCGACGTCGTCTTCGGCGTACGCATCACCGTACAAGACGATAAAGTTCCGTACTTTGGGGACATAAAATGTCCAATCCATCTCCGTGCGGACATCTCCCGGATTTTGATTGGTCAATGGATTCACGAGAAAGAAAAAACTCCGGAAGAAATTGACGGGTGTGAGCGGGTTATTACTGCCCCTGCCTCCAATTTCGACGGTGCGGGCCAATCCCCATTCAAAGTATCGGGATGGCTTGAAATTTATTTTTTCCCCGTATACGTACGGCCGTGATATTAGAAAGTGTCCTCCCATCCGTCCGAAAAACTGATCAAGCTTCACAGTGCCCAGGTAGCGAAGTATCCATGGAAGATAGAATCCTTCCGGATTCACAAGCCGAATCATGTCCACCGGTGGCGCATTGTTGCTCCACAACATTGAACCCCCCGGCCCTGGTGTCCAGGAGAGGGTCTGTCTGCCCGCCACAATTTCCCAGTCCCTCCAATTGAGGCCCGCATATGCATCCATCAATTGAAGCCGATTAATCGCCGCGGCCGCACCCGAAGGCTCTTGGGAAACAGGGATCCCGTCCGGTACGGCAATACCGCTCAAGGCCGCTGGAGGAAGCGCCGGCGCGGAAGGCGCGTGCTGGTATTCAGCATTCACATAAAGAACCAATGGCCCGACGGCCGCGCTGAATGCCCCTCCCACCTGTCCATTCATTCCGCGCTCGAACGGCCGGCCAAAGTCGAAGGAAACCGTTTGCCCGAAATGATAGCTGTTGTTTAAATCCGGACCGCTGATCGACACGCCCCTGGCATAAACGGATTCGATGTTCGCCGTCTGGTTGTGCCCACCGTCCAGCAGCGCCAGCTCATATCCAAACTCCTGCTGAAGTCTCTCTTCCAGGCTGGTCATTTCGCCGTCGGGATCGTTCGCCTGTTCCAGCGATTGCTGTGCTTCCTCCGTCAGTCGTGCGCATTCAATGCGCGTCCACGGTTTCATGCCCATGATTTGCAGGCTGATGTACCCCCGCCCGGCCAGCCGCTCGAAGGCCGGATACTCCCAATCATTCAGGGGAACAAAAGGTGATCCCATGTGTTGGCGATCCCAATTGCCCTCCTCACCCTCGCCGCCATCCAATCTCTTAAGCACTTCACCGCCCAAATCCCAATCATGATGTGCGCTGTAAACTTCGCGCCCAATCAGCCAACCAACAGCAGCGCCCACAAATACATCCGATGGCGAGTGCTGTCTTGCTTCCACTCGAGCCGCGCTGACCGCCGTGGCCATGCCGTACGCTAGGAATTGGCTCAGATATCCCGGATATTCGTGGGCGTACACGCTTGCGGCCGCCCAGGCAGCGGCCGAATGGTCCGAAGGGAACGATGTCCCACCGTGGAAAAAGCGAATTCCGCCAGTGTCCTCGAAGGGCCGCTCCCGGCCGATTGCATATTGAAACACTGTATTCACTCCGAGAGCGTCAATCATCGCCTCTCCAGCCAGAACGCCCGTTTCCCGCTTGTGTTCGTCGTGCGTAATCCGGCCCCATAGGTAAAGTCCGCCGCCAGCTCCAACCATCGCCGCAATCCCATAGTTGGAATAATTCCCATAATGGGTCATCCTCGCCGGATCAGTTGATATCCTCAGATCGACGGCCCGATCGGTGAACAGCAGACCCGTGCCCGCTCCCGCGATTGGAAACAACCACGTGCTGTCGGTCCAGTGAAGATGCAGGGGACTGGTCCATATCGCCCTCTGATCCAGCAAAATGTTCTTTGCCAGCGACAGCCCAACCTTGTTCTTGCTCTCATTCGCGGGGTTCTCTGGATTCTGTGATTTAGAGTCGGGCTTACCCGCAGTGTCCGATTTCTGATTTACATCCGTCTTTTCCAGTATCGGGTTTCCCGTATTGGATTGCCCTGTTTGCGACATCCCGTAACTGGCCGGTTCAAATGCTCCCGCCGCCATCAGCAAGCAACAGACGGCCAAGCACTTCATTTCCCTTCGCCCAATATGATTTGCTAACATCCGATTTATGGTGAATCTATACTTAATGACAAATAGGTCAGTAAGTATACATAAAACAGGAGATATTAGATACAGTAATTTATCATAATGAAAACAAACGCACTTTTCGGTCGGATTTTATTATTGGGAGACGTCTTCAACCGAATGGACAGAGCCTTAGGGGGCTACGTCCTAGTACATGCAGGCAAGGAAAGCTGTCTCTCTTACGATACGATGCGGGCTCTTGAATCTCGCCTCAAGCCGCATAGGTTCTTCCGGATTCATTGTTCGGCGATTGTGAATCTGGGTCTTTTCTCGGAGTTGCACCTCATCTGGTGAGACCGGTCAACCACCATCGCGATATATTGTGCAAAACGGAATGGTTGGTTTGAGCCAGGAAGCGAATTCAGCTGCCGCCATCCTCGATGATGGCGTTTGCTTTGGGCTGCGCAATCCCCAGATCTACATAGATCGGCCTGGTGACTTTTCGCACTTCCGCCATTCGCGTCCAAAACCAAACGGCGCCGGTCAGGCAACACGCCCCGCTCACAACCACCGTGCCCGGCGCACCTATCGCACCCGCGAATGTACCCGCCAGCAAGGCTCCAAAGGGTGCCATGCCTACCAGTGCGACGGTTGAGTAGCTCATTACCCGCCCACGCTTGTCCTCTTCCACAATCGTTTGAATAATAGTATTGCTGGCGGCCATTTGTTGCATCATGCCAAATCCGCAAATCGCTAACACCACCAGTGAGACCCAAATATTTCTCGAGTTTGCAAACAGGATCAACCCTCCGCCAAACAATGCAGCGGAGATCGGGACCATGCGGATCAATCCTCGCACGGAGGAACGCATGGCCAGCGAGTACGCGGAAATGAGCGCCCCCACGCCCACGGCTCCCATCAGGAATCCAAACGTATGCGGGCCGCCTTTCAGGATTTGGATGGCAAAGATCGGCATCAATACCGTGAAGGGCCAGCCCATCAGGCTGACCACCGCAAACAACAGGAGAATAGTCCGGATCGGCGTCGAGCCGGAAACGTACTTCCAGCCTTCCCGGAGCTCATGAAACATGGAGGTTGTGGCTCGGTGAAGCAGCGTCGGCTTCAAGTGCATCATCAGCAGGGAAGCAATCACAGGAAGATAGCTGATGCCATCGATCAGAAAACAATAACCGGTACCCAGAAGGGCGATGACTGCGCCGGCGAGCGAAGGCCCCAACAGACGCGCCAGATTCACCATCGAAGAATTCAGCGCAATCGCATTGCCGAGGTCTTTCTTGTCCTCGACCATCTGCACCAGAAAAGCCTGGCGCGCGGGCATATCGAAGGCATTGATCAATCCTTGGAAAGCACTGAGAAAAACAATTTCGTAAACTCCGATGTGTCCGCTTAAGGTCAAGACCGCCAGAGCCAGCGATTGCAACATCGCCAGCACCTGCGTAATAACGAGCACACGCCGGCGGTCAAGGCGATCCACCCACACCCCGGCAAAAGGCGCTACAAGAAAAATGGGAATCTGACCTGCGAATCCGACGATTCCGAGCAGCAAAGCCGAGCCGGTCAGCTTATAGACCAGCCAGCTCGTGGCCACGCGAGTCATCCACGTGCCCACCAACGAAATACTCTGCCCGGTAAAGAAGAGCCGGTAATTCCGGTGACGTAACGCCCGCCAAATCCGGCCGAGGCCGGTTTGTTTTTCCACACCCCGATTAAGTGCGCCTGCGGACTTACTCAACTCCCGTTTCTCCCCTCACCCCTGCAACCGGTTCAATATCCTTTTTCTTTGTCGACGACATTTAAGAGCGGTTCGCCCGCGCCAAAACGGCGAATATTCTCTTTGAGGAGTTCAATTACGCGGGACATGGAGGCGTCCGACGCTCCCGCGATGTGGGGCGTAATCACTACATTCTCGAATTTCCAGATGGGATGGTTGGCCGGGAGAGGCTCAGGATTTGCCACGTCCAAGCCCGCGCCCGCCAAGTGACGGCTCGACATCGCTTCCACGAGTGCGTCCATGGAATAAACAGCCCCGCGCGAAACGACAATAAAGTACGCCCCTTGCTTCATTTCACGGAACTGGGATGCCCCGATCATCCCCTTTGTTGCCGGCGTTTCGGGCACGGTGACGAAGACCACATCGGCCTGCGGCAGCACCGTATCCATTTCACTCGGCTTCACCATCTGTTTGATGAAGCTCGGGGCCGGAGTATCTTTTGGATCGACGCCAATGATGGTCATGCCGAAAGCATTGGCTCTCTGCGCGATTTGAGTGCCGACCCCACCGACGCCAACAACTACGGCAGTTTTCCCATTCAGTTCGGTAAGTTGAGCCATACTGCGCGGCTGCTCCCACTTGCGCGCGGGAATGGTTTGATACAGGCCGCGCGTCAATGAGAGCAACAATGCCATGGCGTGGTCGGCGACTTCCGGCCCCAGGACCACTTTAAGGTTTGTGAGAGTTATATCCGTGTTCTTGAATGCGGGAGCGATGTCTTCAACCCCGGCATTCAATATTTGTAGCCATTTCAATTGCGTGACGCCGCGAACCATGTCCCGCGTCAGAGCCGGCGTAATCAGCGCGTCGGCATCGGTCATTTCAGCGGGAACCTGATTCAGCGATGGCGCCACGATTTGAACATTTGCAGGAGCCGATTTTTTCAAATCTGTGATTGCCGAGTCGGGCAGTCCGAGGATGACGATTTTTTTCTTTGCTGGAGTTTGTGCATGGGCGAGACTATTCGTAATCAAAACGAGAAACACTGAAATTATCAGTACGAAAACTGTCGAGCGGGTTGCCGGCGGAAATTTCATTTCGTTATCTTGGCCATCATTAATAGTACATCCGTCTGCCTTCTGGGATGCCGGCGCCGCCGAATTAGTACAGCTACCCTTTGCCTGTTCGCCAGACCAGTTTTAACATTTCGCGCGCAAGCCTAAGCTATGCAGATATAGATTCCGCCGGCACGCATTCCTTTTGCTCTTAATTTTGGGGCGATTCGGGTGTGGGGGTGCCGGCCATGGGCTCCGCACACCAGGAATCCAAATGCCAAAAGTTAAGTTTCTGATGTTCATTTTGTGGTTACTGATTTCGGGCGCGCCCGCCGGTAATCTGACGATTACGGCTACGCCATTTCCTGTAGCCACGCAATATCAACCGTATTCTTCTTCGGCTCTCTCCGCCAGCGGTGGTGTGCCTCCGTATAATTGGAGCGTAACGACTGCCGATTCCACTTTGCCCGAAGGCATGGCAATTGACTCCACGACCGGCGTGATTTCCAGCGCGGCCGTGGGCGGACAAGGCGGCTATCAATTCCAAGTGCAAGTGAAAGACTCAGCAGGAACAATTGCCACGGCGTTGGAAACCATAACCGTGATCGCCGACAACACGCTGGGCGGATGCGCGATATTCCCTCCGGACAGCATCTTCCATCACCGCGTGGATACGCTCCCAGTAGATACCTCACCCGCGGCTCCAGTTCCGGCTGTATATCAACCGTCCATCATCCGGCCGTTCTTCGGATCGGATAGTTCGCCGGGGCCAGACGGGATTCCGTTCATCCGCGTTCCGTTTGACCAGCCGCCGGTGAGCATCACATTCACCCTCTATCCCGCGGAATCTGATCCTTCGCCGTATCCATTTCCCCCCAACGCTCCGGTGGAAGGCTCTGCGAACAGCGGCGGGGACATGCACGTTCTCGTGCTCCAAACTGCAGGTGGTGGGAAGGCCTGCCAGCTATACGAAACCTGGCAGGGAATCTACAACGGGAACGATACCTGGGATGCATCGAACGGGGCCCACTGGGATTTGGGGTCCGACAACCTCCGTCCGCTTGGATGGACTTCCGGCGACGCTGCGGGGCTGCCGATCATGCCGCTCACGGTGAATTACGATGAAGTTGCATCGGGCCTCGTTCGGCATCCGATTCGATTCACGCTAAATCACATGCTCAACGGGATTGTCTGGCCAGGTCGCCATGCAGCGGGTGTGGGATTCTGCAGCAACGCCAGCGGACCGATTCCCGCGGGGTCGCTCTTGTCTCAATCGTCGCCCCCAACTTCATGCACGTTTTCGGGGCCTTCGGGAGAGATTTACCGTCTGAAGGCCAACGTGGATATTTCTGTGTGCAGCAGCTCTCCACAAGCGAATGTGATTCTGCAGAGTATGAAGCAGTACGGAATTATCCTGGCCGATAACGGTATGTCTGGAGGTCTGATTGGGACCCCTGACGCGCGGTGGAACAATAACGACCTGGCCTGCCTGAGGAATTTCACGCTCGCTCAGTTTGAGCCGGTGAATGTGAGTTCGTTGCAGATCAATCCTGATAGTGGTTCGACTCCGAGTGGGCCTAAACCAGCGCCGCCTACAAATTTGAATGCGACCGCGCATTAGATCGCAAAAGAGGACCGCTTGGAGCCGGCCAATTCCGAAGTCCAGGCACCTGCGTGGGAAATTGATGTGTGTGCTGTAGCCCAGCGCGTTCAGCGCGGTTCGATTTTGATTTTGACTTGTTGGTTTGGCTCGATGCTCTTGGCGATTTCCTCGTTCACGTAGAAGCTGCAGCAATAGTAGCGGTCGGCAACTGGAATTCCGGGAGTGGCTTCCCTCTCCAGAGAAACCAGGATCCTAGTTTCCTTGTTCGTCTCCCAGGTCCGGTGCCGGAGTTTTTCCGTCACTCTGCCCATGAGGGTCAAGGTGTTGACTGGCTCCGGAGCGACGGCCGGCTCTGCTTCGGCGGTGTCCAGGAGCGAATCAAAATTCATTTGCGCCAGCGATTGCTGAACAATCTCGGCGCTGATGGTCCGGCTGCCCATTGCGTATCCGAACATCAGGGCGTTGAAGCAAACATTGTTGATCTCTCTGGGGATGCCTTTGCTGCGCTGGGCGATCAATTCCATTGCGTCCGGGGTAAAAATAGATTCGTCCCTGGATCCGGCGGTGTGGAGCCGGTGCTCGACGTAATGAGCGGTCTCGGCGGCATCCAGGTGGTGCAAGGTAGCCAACGAAGCGATGCGCTGCCGCAATTGCGCCAGCTCGGGCTTCTTCAATGTTTCGAGCAATTGCGGCTGCCCGGCGAGGATGATCTGAATCAGTTTGGAATGAGTTGTTTCAAAATTGGATAGCAGGCGAATCGTTTCTAAAGATGCGGCGTCGAGGTTTTGGGCCTCGTCCACGATCAGGACGAATCGCCGGCCCTGGAACATCTCCTCAAGAAGAACTCCATTCAGCGCGCGATGCATCGCTACCACGTCCATGCCCGTGGAATCGATTCCCAATTCGCTCAGGAGATAGCCCAGAAACTCCTTGGAATTGCATTGCGTTTGAAACACAAAAACGGTGCGCGCGCAATCCTTCAGCTCTTCGTTTAGCTTATTTAACAGAGTTGTTTTTCCCAGGCCCGGCTCGGCGACCAGGGCCATGAACCCACGAAAATTCTGTACGCCCTGCAGGATTGAGAACAATGCGTCCTGGTGAAATTGACTCAAGTAAAGGTATGCAGGGTCGGGGGTAACCTCGAACGGCGATTCGATCAAACCGTAAAAGGCCAGGAAGTCCAGGTGGCGCTGGAGGAGTTCATCTTTGGCAGTCACGGGAGCGGGTACGGGTGAAATCTCGGGAGCAGCCTCGGACGACGCAATCTCGGCCACGGTCTCGGGCTGTGGAATTTGAGCGGCTTCCTGCATGGGGATCTCGTCCGCAAAAGGGGCGTTCTCTTGAACCGGCTGGCCTGTGATTCTGGAGGAGGCCACATTTTCCTCGAGTAGGAGCAGAGAATTGAATGTCGCGCCCTGCAGAGCGATTTGCTCAATTATGCTGGCAGGTTCCACGATGGCCGTATCCTGAAGCTCGAAGGAGGAATCGGCGGCGACAACCGGAGAATCTTGCTCGGCAGTCTCAATCGATTCCACGACGGCAGCAGGTTCCCCGACGATTTGCTCCACAACGTCAGTCGGTTCGACCGCGCCGGTGGGTTCGGCGACGACTTGCTCAGCAGTGTTCGTAAATTCCACGACGCTAGCTGAAACCACGACGCCAGCAGACTCCACAACTTCAGCTGATTCCGTCTTGACCTGCTCAGCGGCGAAGGCAGGCTCGACGGCGGTTTGGTCAAGAAAGATCTGCTCAACCGTTATTGGTTGAACTGCTTCAGTCGGCTCGAGGACCGGCGCATCCTGAAATTCTTGTGAGGATTCGGTGGGAAGAATTGATGAAGAATCCACTGGCAATGCCTCCTCAGTTGGAGATGGAAATTGAATTACGCTTGGCGAGTCCATATGGGTTAGCGATTCTTCTTTTGTCGCCGGCTCGTCAACGTACTTGGGTGCCGCGGCGAGATGCATGGTCCGCCAGTGCTTGACTTCAGTCGGGGCTGCGGCGATGGAAAAGGACGGCGAAGAAATTGGATTGGCAATTGGTTTGGCGGCAACTGGAAAGGGCCTGACGTTTTTCGGGGCAGCCATTGCGGGCTGGCTATGGGCGTTCTGATTGCCATGCGTCACCACCCAGAAGAGGATGGTCAAAGCGCAGGCGACAAAAACTGGAATTACGAACGGTTGAAAAAGCGCCACCATTAATCTGCCCACCTTTCCTTATGCACCGTGTACAAATGAATCGTGCCCGTCGCCGCACAGCTCAGATAAGTTTCAGTTTGCGACTCCCGATGAGTATGAATTACGGGATGCGGTAGGCCCTATGGACTGGAGGGTTCATATTCAACAGACTTGCGTACTAGAACTACCTCGGTCGAGGCCGGAGGGGGCACCCCCCGCTCATTTCTCGATGAATATCATTCCATGGGACTTATGGGCGCGGATCGTCCTAAGAATATCATTCTTAAAGGCTTATGGCGTTCTTGGCGCAATCTAGTAACCTTCATGGAATAAGTAAGTTACGCGGACAAGCAAGAACCCACGCCAACATTTTGATTCCAAGGTTTTCAAAGCGCATCGTCTTACTTTCTTGCAAACTGGAACAGGGGCATGCGTTCGCCCATGGAATTGGCCTGCAGTTACGTCCGGAGCGGTTTACAAATGATGCGTTCTCCGCATTGGATGCGCTGAGGAAGCAGAGGGTGCACGGAGAATCTGAAGTGGATCGCGTGGGACTTGGCGCACAAGCGTCGCGCCACCCGATCATCCGCGATTCCTCTTATTCCAGAATCCAATTGCCAGTTTTTTCTATGATTTGAAACCCGTAGAACATCTGATCTTGAGGACGTTGTTCGATCCGCACCAGTCTTGCACGACCCACCAATCTTTCACTGCCCAGACCCAGCTCCAACTCGACCACGGTTCCTTTTTCCATGGCGATGTTCGCCAAGCACCCAAAACCACTGGCGCTGACATTGTCGGTGGTAATCTGCGTCTGGAAATAATCTCCATACTTGTCTATTCCCCTCAGAACCATGGCCGTCTTCAAGCGAAGACGAGGCTCGCTGCGCCGGTTTGTCGTAGCCGCCTTCAGGGCCTCGGCGATGCACAGTTTAAGTCGATGAAAATCCACCGGTTTTTCGAAGAACTCCCGGGCGCCCAGACTCAGACAAATCTCTCTGTAAATTTCGCGTGATTTTCCGGAGATGACAAAAATGGGGATCTCCTGAGTAAAACTGAGCGACGACAATGTTTGGCACAATTCGAGTCCCGAATGACGGGGCATTCTCAAGTCCAGGAGGATGCAATCGGGCGGATCCTGGAACACCATTTCCAATGCGAGTTTGGGATTTGCGGTGTCCACAACGTCATAAATATCAGATAGCCGGGACTTAATAAGTTTACGGATGGCGTCATCGTCATCCACGACCAAAATATTTGGCCTTCCTCGTGAGGGGTTCGAGGTCGCTGTATTCATAAGAATTCCTAAGTCTATTTGGTCCACTCCCGAAGAGACGCGGAATTCGACGAGAGGCACGTCCCGCTTAAGGCGCCAACCGGGAGTCAGAACATTATGGATTGTCAGCGGCACTCTAATGAACTTCTTATAGCAGCCATAACCTATCTGACACTGTAATACGATAAGAGAGAATTTGAGTCCGCCGCATGGACATCCAGGATTGTCGCGCGGTGGCGCAATGAGCAGTAAATCAGGCCATCTCTGCGGATTCCAACTCACCCGAAATACTGAAAATTTTTCCAGAAGTCGGGCCAGGATTGTTTCAGGCCGCGGCAGACGTAAATCTCGGGATGGGATTGCGTCTCCTCGGTTTCCACTCCGTATTGATTCCAGATTGTGGCCACCAACCGGCAGGTGGAGAAATTCCTCTCCACGAATTGGCGCGAGAAGCCCACCACGATTACAGTTTCGGGCGGAACATCGCCGTAGCCGTGGGCCCAGAAGGAATTGCCTCCGCTGATGGCCGGGGGCAGGCCGTACTGTGGGCCAAACAGATTGATGGCGCCCGCCTCGCCGTAATTTCCCGCGAGAACGGCGGTGCGGGCGCGCTCGGATTCGGGCAGGGAGTCGCGGATCTGGGCCAGCGTTTGAACAAATTCGGGCCAGCCGATCTCGTCGCGGTAATCGCCGTTCAATTTTGAAGTGATTCCCCAAGCGCGGGAATTGATGGGCGCGATGGGGAGTGTAAAGGCAGAGACCAGGAGAATGTCGAAGGATAGCGCGGTGTAGGCCAGCACCTTGATTGTGCGCGAGAATCCAGTCTTCAAAGAAGATAGCCACCGCTCGCCCCAAACGCACCCGGCGGCGTAGAGCATGGGGTAAGCGGGGCCCATGTAATAGATGCGGGCTTTGAAGATGAAAAACAGGGCCAGCGGGATCAGGTACATCCAGGCGAGAGGGCGATAGCGGCGGCCTTCGCGTGAATACAGGCAGAAATAGAGACCCGTTGCGGCGAGCGGAAGGGCCAATAACATCAAATTGATTTGGCCGGGAAGAAAATTGCTTGTGCGGCCGATGCGGATGTCGCGCGCGTGGATCGTTTGCAGAAATTCGAGCGAGACGAAATGGTGCTGCACTTGCCAGATTAAGTTGGGCAGGAAAATCAGCAGGGAAATTGCCACGCCGTACCACAGCCATTTGCCGGTCAGGTACCGGCGCGCTTCGGTGAAAAGTACCGCGGCCACAATGCCCGCGACCAGGAAGGCCATGGTGTATTTCGATTCCATGCCCAGCCCGATGGCGCCGCCGATGACCAGCCACCAGCGCGGGTTTTCTGTTTGCAGCAGGCGCACCATGGAATACGCGGCCAGGACCCAGAAAAAATAATCGAAGGAGACGTATTGCATCAGCGCCCCGCCGGCCATGCAGAAGGGAACCGCAGCCAGCGCCGCGATCACCTGCCCCGTGCGGCGGGCGCCCATGGCGCGGGCCATCAGTCCGGTGAGAATGACGGCGGCGGCTTCGGCAAGTGCGGCGAAGAAACGGAATCCGGCGAGAGAGGTGCCGAAAAGAGTCAGCGAGGCCCGCGCGAAAAAGGGAGTGATGGGCGGATAGGCGATGTAGCCCCAGGCCAGGTGGCGCGCGTCGTCCAGAGTGGCGAGTTCGTCGCGGTGGAATCCGTAGCGGTTGCCGGTGAGCGCGTGGGCGATGACCGTGGCCAGGGCGATGTAGGTGAGAATGGCGGTGTCGCTGGACCAGAGGGAATGGGTTTTGGCGGCGATGGCGGGCCAGCTGGCGATATCGGGTTGGGATTCATTCCGCATTGCGGCGCGGGTGATGATACTACTGGAGGGATTCGGGGCGCAGTCGTTCTTCCAAAGGATATCCGGTAAGTCTCCGGCAGCATCGGCGCAACCTCCGTCAAGTTAGACGAAGGCGTCATCCGGAATTCTAGCGGGCGGCGGCGCTAGCGACTTACTTCCGGCGCTGCATTTGGGCGGCACTCAATTCGCGGGTCAAAGCTTACAGGGCCTGGGCGAGACGTGAAATTCCGATTCGAAAAGCTTTTTAGCTCCCAAATGCACGAAACAATTCTTGACGAGGAATTGGCGGTCGCTCGCGAGAATTGGGCGACTAAGCAGGCTTGATGTTTTGGTTGAGTCGCAGGATGTTGTTTGGGTCGTACTTTTTCTTGATATCCACGAGGCGAGCATAGTTCGGTCCGTAGGCTGCACGGACAAGCTGGTCACTCGTATCGCCCAACTGGTTGGCGTAAACTCCATGCGCAAAAGCTTGCAAATTGTCGCGCGTGACCTGGACCCATCGCACCGCATCGGCCTTTTCTGCGGCAGTGCTCCATACACCCGTTATGTCTACCTCGTACCCCGGATGCCGCAGAGCAAACGCTGTATCACTCACAGCGACACGGCTTACAGCCCCGCGCAAGGGGATAATGATCAACTTGCACGTGGCTGGCGCGTTGTTCATGGCCGATGTAATCGCCGCGATGGCGCCATCGCCGAGTTCCCGAAGTACAAGATCCGTTTGGAACTCTGCAACCGGCTCTAAGAGAAAACCGCCTGCCGCTTGTGCTTCGAAATAGGACATGACCTTAACGCTGTCGTTCTGCGGTTTGAGAGCACGCAGCGGCCTGATCAAGTCAGTCGCCATTCTCGGTTCGCCAAGATAACAGACATCAATTTTCAGTCTCGGTCCTCGGTCGGACGGAATCAATTGGGCAAATGCATCCATTTCATCAGGGGCCCCATCAAGAAACCTAACGAAAGCCTGCAGAAGGTCTGGCATGCGTCCCACCGGATACATTAGCGCTCCCGACACAACCTCGCCCACCGGATGGAGTTGGTATTCGAGCGCGGTCACAACGCCAAAATTGCCGCCTCCACCGCGAATCGCCCAGAAAAGATCTGGATTGGAATTCTGGCTGGCCTGGAGTTGTTTTCCGTCCACGGTGACTACCTGCGCCGATAACAGGTTGTCACACGCGGTGCCATATTTCTCCATCAAGCGGCCTTCTCCCCCTCCTAAAGTCAGCCCGGCGATTCCTACCGTTGGGCAACCCCCCGATGTCGTGGCAAGCCCAAAGCGCTGCGTCGCTTCGTCCAGGTCGCGCACGAGCGCGCCCGCCTCCGCGCGGGCGACGCGTTTTCCGGCATCAACTTCAACTTGTTTCATCGCGGAGAGGTCGACCACCACGCCACCATCGCACATCCCGTAGCCGAGACGACTATGGCCTCCCCCATGTATCGCGAGCGGCAGATTCCGACTCCGGGCGAAATCGAGAGACCTCGCGACATCGGACGGGGATGCACACTGCACAATCATCCCGGGGCGCAAGTCGAAGGCGCGATTGAAAACAAGGCGTGCTGCTTCATATTCGTGTGCTTCTGGCGTGATTACGTGGCCGCTGATCTCGGACGTAAATCTGCGCACTAGCGGTGGATCAAGGGCGGCCGCATTCTGTTCACGCGCCTCGAAGAGCACTTCAAGCGTCTTTATCGGGCAACCGTAGAGTGCTGCCGCTGCGACCGCGGCTTCATATACGAACTTTCTTCGAGTGGTGAGTGACATTCTCGACCTCTTGTGTTTAGCCGGAGATGGAGTTCTGTCCGTTGCGTCCATTCCGTTTGTCCGCCAGTTTTTGAGCCAAAGGCATCAATTGCTTCCTGTCACGCTCTTCGACGAACGGTTTCATCGCGACGCACCGGTGGAAGAAAGGACTCGTGGCAGTCGAGCATCCACGGCGGGCAGGGCGGGGAATGGCGCGTGAGGCTCGGTCTGATACCAGTACGCAACGCTGTAGAAATTGTCGCCGCGATCGTTGGCCGTACCGTGTTCAATGGTGGCGCGCAGGGATTTCGTGAAGGTAATCGGCGAATCGAGATGGAAACGATAGACGGACCAGCGCGAGCCTTCCCTTTCAGGGCCGACGACGGGAGCGCCGTAGAGCGGATAATTAAATTGTCTTCCGCCGAAATCCCAGGCGCCTAGAAAATAATCCTCGGTGCCGGTTCCATTGATGGATGGAAGATGCTCGCCATCAACAAAGAACATGTCGTCGCCTTCTCCCCACCAACCATCGGCATTTTCGATCACCGACATCGTGACACCGGCAAAATGGCCGCGTCCGGAGGCTTCCATCCAGACGTAGTTATTTGCGCCATCGAGGTTCGTCTTTGCGTCGGGAACTGCGTGATTGGGAGCTGCCTGACGGTATTGTGCGTGAAAATAAAGAATATCGTTGGGAAGAGGTTTGCTATAGGCACGGAAGTCGATGTTCCAGTAGATGGCGCCGGCTGCCTCGCGTCCCTGATTTTCAATGACGATGCGCGCGTGTCTGCGAAACGGCATCGGGAAAAATGAATTCAAGGCTTTATCTCCGCCCACCTGAATGGGCTCCGATTGCCAGAGAAAATAATCGCCGAGTCCCAGACCGAAGAAATCGCCGACGGGAGCTTCAACGCTGGGAGTTGCCTCCCCGTCCCAAAACATGCGCAACACAATTTTTTTCAAGTGGAAGCGCTCGCCGCTGGCGATGGTGATCCAGACATGCGTGATTTCACCCGGACCGTCCACATCGAGCAGAGTCAAGGTCTGCCCGGCGGGAAGGGCGCGGTAGTCTTCATTGCCGCCCGTGCGGTCGTAGCTCGAGGAACGATTCTGCACGTAGTCCTGCGGCGAGGTGAGCGCCTGTAAATTGTCGCGCGAAGACTGAGCAAAAGTCGGAGTAGAAGCCGCGAGGAATGCCGAAGCGTAGATCGCGGCGCGGGCGATTCGAGGATTCATTTGCACCTCCCAGTGTTTGGCTGGGATTGTACTCGTTTGGGGAAGGCGCGAGAATAGGTTGCGGACATTTCAAATTATGTTTCCGAGCAATCCACACATCACGGATGGACGCGCTCAGGGTAGCTTCCATCAACGTACAGCCATCGCCATCAGTCCGTACCGCTCTAACCTGTTGTGTCGTGGCCAATCGAAACGTATGATGCGCGAGAAAGAAGGCCAAATCAGAAATATGGGCAAGTTAGTCGCGAGGATCGAGGCGAGGCGGCGGGCAGCATAAATAGTGCCGCCGGAAGGGTTGGAACCGATATGAGACGACGCGAATGGATGCGCCTTAGCAGTTCCGGCTTGTTGGCTCTCTGGGCTAATCAGTACCTTCCCGCGCAACGAGCCCCCAAGTCCGATCCAAGTCAAACCATGCCTATCTATCTTCCCACGTCCAGCGGAGAGGCGGCGGGAATTCATTTCGCCAATACGCCTGAATGGGCGCGGCAAGAACCGGGGTTGTACGTTTCGAACAGCATTGATTCAGGAGCAGGACTGCTCCGGTTCCCCCACTCGCCCGACCTCCCGCAACAGATTCAAAATTTCCGGAATCTCCCCAAACTGGTCCGAGAGGCTCAATCTCTCGGGACCAACCTCGTGTACCTCGTGGATTGGGCTTCGACCCTGGGTGATTGGATACCTAAACCCGCGCTGGGGGGCGAGGACGCCCTTCGAGAGGGAATCGCCGCAGCACATGACGCCGGGGGACGCATCATCATCTACGTCGAGGGCCTCCTCATTGCAAAAGAGAGTGTCGTCGGCAAGGCGCACGGCGCAGAATGGTCGATCCTTCAACAGGATCAACAGCCGCTCCCGATGCCTTATCCACAATCCTTCAAGATGTGTCCGGCGGCGAGCGGCTGGAATGCTTATCTCGAAGACGTTGCGCGGCGTTTAGCGTCGTACGGCGCCGACGGAATCTACTTCGACGACTGGGGAGATCCCGAAACTTACCAGTGCTACTCCCGAAAACACGGCCATCCCATCGGCGAACTGGAAGTGTATAACCGCCGCCAGATTACTCTGGCGAAGCAGATACGCGCCGTACTGGAGAGAGCACGGCCGGAGGGTGCGATTATTCTGACCGAGGGCACCGCAACCAAGAGGCACGGGCTCTTTGAGTTCATCGACGGCTCGCTCAGTTGGGGCCTTCCTGATTTCGCGTTGGATTGGATTTGGGATGCTCAAGGACAGACGGACACGTTTGTACCTGCCTACCCGCTTGATTATTGGAACCAGATTGTAGCCTTCGGAGCCAAATTGGCGTGTCCCAGGAACTATCTCGACGGCCCGCCGAAACCATCCGCGGCAGGCTTTCTTGACAAGTGCCTGTCGAAAGGCGTTCCCGAAGGAAACACCAATCGATTCACAATCAATTTGATGTGGGGCCTCCATCAATGGCGCAATGCCGCATTGATCCTCGGTCTGCAAGTGCCTGGCTTCGGTGACGTCGCTCCGAAGGAAGCCGACGTGCTTGCCGGGCCTCAGCCGCAAAAACCCCGCCAGGAGCAGCAGCGCATATTTGAGAGCCTGCGCCCTCGCGCCGCCGCTATCGACGATGCGCTGCGGGGCCGCGTGCCACCGTCTGCGAAGGAATATCTGAAGACTTTGCTAACGGCCCGTCGCGGCTTGTCTGCTGTCATCGATCACGGCAGTTCGGTGGCGCGCGTAGAGGTGCGATCTCCGCATTTAGTGGGCTGGCGGTTCACCGGCCCTAAGGGGACGGCCCTCACGGCGGCAAACGTTGACGATGCGCCCCAAGATCTGAACTTCACGCAAGCTTCTGGAACGTGGAAGGACCTTGTCACGGATGAGAACTTCTCTGCCAGGGGCAACTCGCTCTCGGTGACTGTTCCAGCGCATCGTGTCCGCCTTATGCTTGCGCAAGGAGTTGGTTAGGAAATCTGGAAAGCTCTTAATGATGGAATCCAATTTCTCGAGTCCCGCGTCGTAGTTTCCCACCTCCTCCTCAATCGAAGCGTCAATGAACATCACATTGGGGTAATACCTGTGGTCCTCACCAAAAGTCTCATAGGCCTTCCTTAAGTATTCCCGCGCCTCTCCGTGCCGACCAAGTCCCCTCAGACAATTCGCGATTTCGAGATATGGCAGGCTATTCTCACCAGGATCAGACGATGTCCCGACAAGCTTTTTCAGCGCAAGTATGGCTTCTTCTAGCTTTCCTGCTTCTTCAAGAATCAATGCTTCCCTGTAGAGTGCCCAATCCATGTCGGTTCACCATCTCGATCCTCTTTTGGGGGGTGGCCGCAATTGTGAAGTTGTTTTCATGACGTATGCCCAGGGACAGAATATAAGATCCGGAGAATTATCCGCGGAGTGCCGTGAGGGAGCCCACAGTCAAATTCGAATTCAAAACCGAACTGAAAATGCGCCCACCCGTCCATCCACACCCAGACAAGTGATCGTAATGTGCTTCACTATTTCATCCGGTTTCACACGGAAAAGACGTCAAGCTTTCTTCGAGAAAACTCGCCCGGCCTGAATCATTCAAGCGAGTTGCCGGGCCAATCCCTCAGCATCCCAATTCTGCCAGGCCTCAACGAACTTGCCATCCTTGATGCGCACGATGGACGTTCCTGTGATGCGCACCGGCTTGCCTCGCCCCGTGTGACGAAACTCAGCCGCCCAGTGCAGGCAAGAGAGGTCTCCTTCGGCAAGCGCATGGATCGGCTTGATCACAAATCCGGAAAACTCTCCACAAAGCCGGTCATGAAATTGCATAAATTCCGCGGGACCATGAAAGGTGTTCATGCCGTCGTGGAGCACGCATTCGGCGGCGAAAAGTTCCTTGATGGTTTCCCTGCGGCCCTGGTTCCACACTTCTTCGAACCAGCGAATCAGCATGCGTTTATTCTCTTCCAGGTTCGATTGCGGGCTGGGGTTTGTCACGCGTATTACCTCCTGAGAAAGACTCAACAAAGCATACACCGCCCTCCATGCGGGAGGCTACCCGTCAATGTCGTGGCGGGGTAAGAAGACGTAGGGAGAAATTCGGCTACACCTGTGGGATTGGTTGGATGGGATTAGGCTAAGGAGGTACGATAAGGGCCGCTGACGCAAATCAAACCGCTTTACATTTCCTTTCTTTGCTTCTTTGTGTCGGTTGGGGTTTTGGGGGTGTCGTAGGGACTGGCCGTCAAGGGGGATTGGTGATTCTCCTTGCGCTGGGCTTTTTGCAGCGGATATGCTGTGGCCAGCAATGCCATCAGGATATTTGGTCTTCAGGTAAGCGCTTACAAAGGGCCCCAATGGACGATTTGAACTTTCTTCCAGCCTCAGAAATGGCCGCCAGGATCCGCCGCAAGGAAATATCCATTGTTGAGTTGGCTGAAGCCCACTTGTCCAGGATCGATCGGGTAAATCCGCGAATCAATGCCATCGTTTCTCTGGATCCGGAGCGCATCCGCCGGGAGGCGCGGTCGGCGGAAACGGCCGTGCTACGCGGGGAACCATTAGGGCCGCTTCACGGCGTTCCCATCACCATTAAGAGTTCTATAGATGTGCAAGGTTTGCCTTGCCAGACCGGGTCCAAGCTACGCGCCGGAAATATCCCCGAAGCCGACGCGCCGCTTGTGAGACGGCTTAAGGCGGCAGGGGCCATCGTCTTGGGAAACACAAATGTACCCGAGCTCCTGATGGCCTATGAGACCGACAATTTGCTCGATGGAAGGACGAACAATCCCTGGGACCTGGAGTGCACCCCCGGGGGATCAAGCGGTGGTGAGGCTGCGGCAATCGCAGCGGGTTGCTCGGCGGGGGGCGTGGGGAGCGATGGAGGGGGTTCAATTCGCGTGCCCGCGCACTTCTCTGGCATCTGCGGTCTGAAGCCGACTCCTGGACGGATTCCTGCAACAGGTCACTTCCCAGGCTCTTTAGGGCCTTTTACGCAACTCGGAGTGGTTGGCCCCATGGCTCGCACCGTGGGCGACCTCGAATTATTGCTCGAAGCAATGGCAGGCCCCGATGACGGCGACGTCCGGTCCGCGCCTGTGCCCTTGCGGCGCCTCGATATGAAGGCGCTGCCGAGCGATCTCCGGATTGGCTATTTTGAGGATGACGGGATTGCTCCGGTCACGCTGGAAACGCGTCAAGCGGTTCGCAAGGCGGCGAAATCACTCCAAGATCAGGGATTCACTCTTGAGCCCTTTCGGCCCGAAGGCTTGGAGCACATTCGCGAATTGTGGTGGTTTTTCTTCGGTTTGGTAGGTGGCCAGGTTTTGGCGTCGATGATTCAGGGCCATGAAGCGGAGTTGAGTCCTATATTGTTGGAGTTCATGGGCTTCGTCCGCGCCTCCCCCCCACTATCCTTGAGCCAACTCCTGGATGCCTGGATGGAACGGGATCAATGCAAGATTCGATTTCTGGAACAAATGCGCAAGTACCCCGTGTTGCTCTCCCCAGTCTGTTCCGTGCCGGCTTTTCGCCACGGAGAACGGAAATGGGAGATTGACGGCAAGGAAGTTGGATATCTGGACTCGATGCGCTACACGCAATGGTTCAACTTGTTGGGAAATCCCGCGGTAGTAGTCCCCGTCGGCAGGTCACCGGAGGGCTTACCCATAGGAGTACAATTGGCCGGCAGGCACTACGAAGAAGAGATTATTCTAGCGGTTGCCAGGTGTGTTGAACGGGGCTGCGACGGCTGGGAACGCCCACCGTGCTAGGCGGGGATCCTCCTCCGATGAAGAATCTCATTCGCGGTGTGGGTGTATTGGCATTATCGGGCGCATATTTGTATGCGCTTCCATCGCCAACGATCACCTACTATGCGATTGTGTTTTTGCACGCTCTACTCGGGGTCGCGGTCTCCCTCGCGCTCTTGTTGCGGCTCTGGCGTCACTTACAGCGGATGAATTGGATTGCGCGTGTTGGATGGTTGCTATTGGCGGGCGGAGCGGGCTGCGGTGTCGCACTTATTTTCACAGGCGCGCTTCGAGCTCTTAATCCGATCTACTATCTTCACATTGGACTGAGCTTTGGTGGCGTAGTCTTTTTGATTGCGAATTGGATGCGATCCAACGCGTGGATTCCTTCGCGGCCAATTACTCAAGTCCTTGCCTACGCTTCTTTATGCTTAATTTTTGTTGCATTGGCGGGATCGGCCTGGTGGACTCGCAATGTTCTTTGGGATCGGGCATATGTAATCAGAAACCCGAGCGAGCCGCCGGTCACCATGAATGGCGAAGGTGACGGCCCCCAGGGCCCCTTTTTCCCCAGCTCGGCGCAGACTCTGCATGGCGGGAACATACCCTCCAAGTTCTTTATGCAATCGGATGCGTGTAAGCGCTGTCATGAAGACATCTACAACCAATGGACCAGCTCTGCGCACCATTTCTCTTCCTTTAACAACCAGTGGTACCGGAAGAGCATTGAGTACATGCAGGATGTTGCCGGCGTCCAGGCCTCGAAGTGGTGCGCGGGCTGTCACGATCCCGCGCTTCTGTTCAGCGGGAAATTCGACAATCCAATTAAAGGGCAGGTGGATACGCCCGAGGCTCAGGCGGGAATGGGCTGCATGATGTGCCACTCCATCGTCCAGGTGAAAAGCACCATGGGCCAGGGCGACTATGTTTTGGAATACCCGAAAATGCATGAGCTGGCATCCAGCGAAAACCCATTGGTCCGCGGGCTGCACGATTTCCTGATCAAGTTGAATCCCGAACCACATCGCCGGGCATTTTTGAAGCCGTTTATGCGCACACAGACGGCCGATTTCTGTTCCACATGCCATAAAGTCCATCTGGATTTTCCGGTGAACCATTACCGGTGGACGCGGGGGTTCAACGAATACGACAACTGGCAAGCCAGCGCTGTTTCAGGGCTGGGAGCTCGGTCGTTCTACTATCCTCCGCAGCCGCAGAAATGCGCGGACTGCCACATGCCGCTGACGAAGTCCGCCGATTATGGAAACATTCAGGGCGCTGTCCACTCGCATCAATTCCCGGCAGCGAACACCGCCTTGCCGTTTGTGAATCAGGACACCGGGCAATTCGCGATGACCGAGGCATTCTTAAAAGATAAAATCGTGAGCGTGGATATTTTCGCGCTGTCTACTGCGGCCGCGCAGGAACACGGCGGTGAGATGCCGCGGCAGGAGTTGTCGACGACTTTCGCCGTCGGAGAAGAAGCGGAAGTGAATCAGCCCTCGGTGGACGCCGGCCCGGCGACGCCGGTGACGGCTCCGCTCAATCGAACGGATGCAGTTGTCAGGCGAGGTGATTCCGCGCGAGTAGACGTGGTGGTGCGCACGCGCAAGGTGGGCCATTTTTTCCCCGGCGGCACCGTGGACGCTTTTGATGTGTGGCTCGAACTCAAAGCCACGGACGAGAAGGGCCAGGTCCTCTTCTGGAGCGGCAAGGTTGAAGACGACGGCAGGGGGCCGGTAGAGAAGGGAGCCCACTTTTATCGCTCGCTCCTGGTGGACGCGCGTGGCAATCCCATCAATAAACGAAATGCCTGGGCCGCACGCGCGGTGGTCTACGTGCACTTGATCCCGCCGGGCGCAGCGGATACGGTGCATTACCGCATCCACATCCCGGAATCGGCGGGCGAACACATCACCCTGACCGCGAAACTGAACTATCGAAAGTTTTCCTGGTTCAACACACAGTTTTCATTTGCCGGGGTGCGCAACCCTGCACAACCGTCTCCTGATTCCTCGGCAGATTACGACAGCGGCCAGTGGATCTTTACAGGTCCCACCGACAAAGTTTCCGGACAGGTGAAACAGATTCCGGCCCTGCCAATCATTACAATCGCTGAAAACACTCAGACCTTGAGCGTTGTTCCCCGTGGCACGAAGCTTCCCCCACCGAAAGTCGAACTCGTGAGGGAGGATTGGGAACGCTGGAACGACTATGGCATCGGGCTGCTGCTTCAAGGTGATTTGAAGGGTGCCGAGGCGGCATTTCAAAACGTCGCGCAGATCGACCCTAAGAATCCGGATGGTTGGGTGAATATCGGCCGGGCGGACGTGCAGGAAGGGAATCTGAGCGGCGCGCGCGACGCTTTGGAAAAAGCCCTGGCGCTTCAGCCCGATCTCGCTCGAGCCAATTACTTCTATGCGCGGGTCGCAAAAGATGAGGGGAATTTCGATGACGCCCTGAGCCATTTGCAGAAGGCCGTGATCCAATATCCCGAGGACCGCGTGGTGCACAACGACATAGGACGCATCTTGTTTTTGCAGCGTCACTTCTCAGAGGCGGTGAAGGAATTTAACCAAGTTCTGACGATTGATCCCGAGGACTTGCAAGCGCATTACAACCTGATGCTGTGTTACACCGGTCTCGGCAAACCCGAACTAGCCAAGGAACATGAAGTGCGCTACCTGCGATTCAAAGCCGATGAGGCTGCACAGTCCATCACCGGGAACTACCGCCTCCTCCATCCTGAAGACAACAACGAGCGGCAGCCCATTCACGAGCACGTTTCGGTTCCGCTCGGCCCGCCGGCCAATCCGAAATCGGTTTCGCGCATCCCCTCCGCCCGTGATAACTCCGGGCCGGCGAATCCGTGAAGCACACTTCTTTAACATCGTGGATTTTGCTTGGCGCTGCGGGAATCTTTGCCTCTTCGTTGGGCCTGGCGCAAGCCCCGCCGCCCGGGATCCAGTTTCATGACATCACGCAGGCGGCAGGAATCCGGTTCATTCACAACAATGGCGCATTCGGAAAGAAATATCTGCCGGAAACTTTGGGGCCGGGATGCGCCTTCATTGATTATGACAACGACGGCTGGCCCGACATCTTGCTTGTCAATGGGATGGATTGGCCCAGCCACCACACTCACGCTTCGACGCTCCAGCTCTACCACAATAACCGTGACGGGACCTTCACCGACGTCACACGCCAGGCAGGATTGGCGGTCGAAATGTACGGGATGGGAGTTGCGATTGGGGACTACGACAACGATGGATATGATGACATCTTTGTTTCCGCGGTTGGTCAAAGCCACCTGTTCCACAACAACGGGAATGGCACGTTTACGGACGTGACCAAACAAGCGGGCCTCTGGGGTCCGAATGAATTCAGCACCAGCGCCGCGTGGGTGGATTACGATCGCGACGGTCACCTGGATCTAGTGGTGGGCAATTACGTGCAGTGGTCTCCCGAGACCGATTTATTCTGCACTCTCGACGGCACTCAAAAATCCTATTGCACTCCGGAGTCGTATAAAGGGGCTTCCGTCCGGCTCTGGAGAAACCGCGGCGACGGCACTTTTGAGGATGCCACGCGTAAGGCTGGACTGTATGATCCAACTTCCAAAAGTTTGGGGATCGCGATTCTCGATTACGATAACGACGGCTGGCCCGATTTGCTCATTTCCAATGACACCCAGCCCAACAAGCTCTACCACAATAACGGCAACGGAACCTTCACGGAATCCGGTGTGACCGCTGGAATTGCGTTCAGCGAAGACGGCGTGGCACGCGCGGGAATGGGTGTGGATGCCGCGGATTACGACCGTTCCGGCCGTCCGAGCATAATAATTACGAATTTTTCAAACCAAATGCTGGCGCTTTACCACAACGAGGGCCACGGATTATTTGTGGATGACGCGCCTCGCTCGGAAGTGGGCCACGCAAGTTTGCTGACGCTGGGCTTCGGCTGCTTTTTTTTCGATTACGATCTGGACGGCTGGCTGGATATTTTTGTCGCCAACGGACACATTGAGGATCAAATTCAACGCGTGCAGAAGCGCGTCACTTATGCTCAACCGCCACACCTGTTCCGCAACACAGGCGGAGGAAAGTTTCAGGAAGTGACCCGGCAACTTGGGGCGGCATTCGACGCCCCGCGCGTGGCCCGCGGCGCCGCTTATGCGGATATAGATAACGATGGCGACCTGGATTTGCTCATCACCACAAACGGCGGCCCGGCCAAGCTGTTTCGTAACGATGGCGGAGTAAATCACAGCCTGCGGGTAAAGCTGATTGGCTCGAAGTCAAACCGTGACGGCATCGGCGCGGTGGTCAAGGCGACGGCAGGAGGCGAAAGCCAGTCCTTAATGTTGCGAAGCGGGTCGAGCTATCTTTCGCAAAGCGAGTTGGTGCTGACATTTGGCCTGGGCCTGCGCGTTGCTGTGGATCATCTCGAAGTGCGGTGGCCCAGCGGGCAAGTGGACCAAATGGAGAGTATCGCTGCCGGACAAACTGTCACGATAAAAGAAGGCGGGGGCATCATTGCGAAGCGGCCATACAACAAACCACGGAACTGATTTGAAATCGGGGAGTCGCATACTCTTACCATTCTGCTTTCTCGCGATGGTGGGAGTCGCGATCTTCGCCGATGGCCCCGTTGCCGGCAGTTACTTTTCCTTTCAGGGCGGAGTCGTCACCCGTAGGGCGACAAAATCAACAAGTCCATCGGACAGCAAAAACGATGCCGCTCGTTTGAATAATCTGGGCGTTGCCTACATGAATCAACAGGATTTTGACAGAGCCCTAAAACTATTTGACCAGGCGTATGCGCAGGACAGCGAGCTTTATGTGGCGCGGCTCAATCGCGGAATCGCTCTCTTGAATCAGCAGCACCTGGATGAAGCGCTTACGGTTTTGCAGGATGCAGCTGCTCATCTGCCAAATGACGCGCGCGCGTGGTACAACCTGGGAATTTTATTCCGGGCGCAAAACCAACCGGATAAATCCGTGCATGCTTTTGAGCGCGCCGCACAACTCGCCCCCGGCGACTCCGACGCGCCCTATTTCCTCGGCGTGATGTACACCGAACTTCAAAAATATGATGAGGCCATTTCGGCTTTCCATCGAGCCCTGGCTATCAATCCATTCCATGCTTCCGCGGAATTCGGATTGGGCCGGGCGTATCAACGCAAGAATGATCCGGCGAATGCCAGCGAACACCTCGCCCGTTTCCAAAAACTGGTCCAGGATAAATTGGGCTCCCCCATCAGTTTGAGATACGGCGACCAAGGTCCACTTTCTTTGGCGGAAAATGCGCTTGCCGTACCGCCCCGCGTGCCCTCCGCGATTCCGGTTCGCTTTACGCCCGTAAGCGCTGATGCAGGTCTGCGGAGCAAGACGCCAGGCGTAGGAGCCTTGTCGGCAGGCACGGGCGCTTGCTGGTTTGATTACAACAACGATGGGCAGCCCGATTTGTTTTTGGTCGATGGCTCCGCAGAAGGCAGCAGTGTTCTGCTGAAGAACACAGGCGAAGGTCACTTTGAGGATGTGACCCACGCTGCCCAGTTGGATATACCCGGCGCCGGATTGGGCTGCGCCGCGGGGGATTACGACAACGATGGAAAAACGGACCTGGTGGTTGCCTACCGCGATGGAATCCGCCTTTTTCGCAATCAGGGAGATGGAACGTTTCGAGATGTGACCGAATCGGCCGGCATCCGGCGCGCGAAAAATCCTGTCAGCGTCGCTTTTGTCGACTACGATCATGACGGCGACTTGGATCTTTACATTGTTTATTCTTCGACGGCCCCGGGTGGTCCTGCCCGGAATGAATTGTGGCGCAACAACGGGAATGGCACCTTCACCGATTGGTCTGAACAATCGGGATTAGACGTCCCTGCCACCGGGGCTGGTGTCCTGGCAACGGATTTCAATAACGATCGCGCCGTGGATCTGGTTCTCACCGGAACAGAAAACACGGCCGTGATTTATCTGAATCCACGGGAAGGCCGTTTCAAATCAATTCCCGCGTGGGATCCACAAAAAGAAAAGCTGCCGCCCACCGTTGGAGTTGTCGCTCTCGATTTCGATAAGGATGGTTGGATGGATTTGGCCTTCACCCACGCCGGCGCTCCCGGACTGACGTTGTGGCGCAACGTTGATGGCAAGCGATTGGAGCGCGTACCCTTGCCGGATTTCCATTGGGATCGAGGGAGCGGTCTGGCCGCGCTCGATTATGACAACGATGGCTGGATCGATCTTGTTGCCGCGGGCGAAACCTCAAGCGGCGGGGAATTGCGTCTCTTGCGCAATATGGGCCCGGCAGGATTTGCAGATGTAACGAAAGCTGTGGGGCTGGATCGCGTGAGGCTCACGCATCCGCAATCCGTAACCACGGCCGATTTCGACGGCGACGGCGATTCAGACCTCCTGGTGACGCAGGCAGATGGGCCGCCGGTTTTGTTGCGTAACGATGGCGGAAACAAAAACCATTGGCTGCGTATTTCACTTAAAGCCGTGGGCGACAACAAGAGTTCAGCGGGGACAAAAGTGGAAGTTTTCGCGGGCGCCCTCTATCAAAAGTGGGAACTCTCCGCCGGATCCGGGTACTTGGGGCAAAGCTCAACCGACCTTCTGGTTGGGTTGGGAAGCGAGCGCGAAGCAGACATTGTTCGCCTGCTTTGGCCCACGGGTGTCCCTCAAGACGAAATCCATATTGCCGCGGGCGCGACGCGCAGCATTACGGAACTGGACCGCCGTGGAAGCTCCTGCCCGGTGCTCTTCGCCTGGGCTGGAGACCATTATGAATTTATCGCCGATATGATTGGGCCGGGGATTGTCGGCCATTGGGTCGCGCCGGGCGAGCGCAACATCTCTGACCCGACGGAATATATGAAAGTGGATGGCGGGCTGGTGCGTCCGCGAGACGGCCGGTTGAGCTTCCGGTTTGCGGAGCCCATGGAAGAGGTGGTGTACCTCGATCAAGTGCGTCTACTCGCGGTTGACCATCCGGCAGGCGTTGACGTTTTTCCCAACGAACGCTTCCTCAGTAATCCACCCTTTCCTGAATTCAAAGTTATCGCCAGCCGCGGGGCTCACCCTCCTCTCGGCGCGCGCGATGATCGCGGCCGAAATGTCCTGCCGAATCTGCTGGCCCCCAACCGTCACTATGTTGACGGGTTTGACCTGGTACCGTTCAAGGGGTTCGCGAAGATGCACGCATTGGAATTGGACCTCGGCGAGTGGGATTCCTCCAAACCGCTGCGCCTCTTGATGCATGGCTTCACGGACTATTTCACGGCCACTTCCATGTATGCTGCGGATCAGGCAGGCATGAAGCCAATTGCCCCATATGTGGAGGCTCGCGATTCATCCGGTAAATGGGTTCGGGTAATTGACGACATGGGATTTCCCGCTGGTTTGGCGCGCACCATGGTGGCAGACCTTACCGGTCATTTGCCGCCTGGAACGCGAACCATTCGCCTGGTCACAAACCTGATGATCTATTGGGATCAAATCCTGATTGACAACACCGCCGATGGCCCCGATGGATCTGGCTATCGCGTCACGGAAGTCCCGCTGGCCGAAGCATCACTGGCCTTTCACGGGTACCCCCGCGAGAAGCATGGCGATCTTTCTGGGGACATCTATTACGTTCACGAAGATGTGAGTCCCACCGGCCCTTATGCCCGTCCGGCGGGAAATTACACGCGCTATGGCGACGTGACCGCCCTCTTGAAGGATTCCGATGATCGATTCGTCGTGTTCACCTCCGGTGACGAAAACGATTTGGAATTTGACCCTGCTGGGCTACCCCAATTGCCGGCTGGTTGGAAACGAGACTACTTCTTCTTCGCAGATGGTTTCACAAAGGACATGGATTTCTATGCGGCGAATGCTTATACGGTTGACCCTTTGCCCTTCCACAAAATGTCCGGCTATCCATACCCGCCAACGCAGAGCTATCCCGGCGACGCGACGCACATGAATTACTTGTTTGATTACAATACGCGGCCGATATCAGAAGTGGGAACACCTGCCTATCGCTTCCGGTTCCCGCCCGCATTTAGGCACTGAGGATCGTTACACAGAAACTGTCTTTCGGTTTGCGCCAGCCGCGTTCACCGCTTCCGCGGTCCGAATCAGGGCTGGAAGAATTTCGCCGAATCCACTCTTTGATGCCTGGCCGAATTCAAAATAAATCTTTCGGTATAGCGGATAGAGCACGTCATACACAGCTTGCGCGGAAGCTTCCGGTTCAAATACTCTGAACGGCGGGCAGATTTTCTCTTGCGCCTCCTCGATGGTCTTGAATGCTCCCGCGGCCAGAAAGGCGAAGATGGCCGAGCCCATGCTCAGAACACTCTTTGCAGGCACCAGAACGGGGCGGCCGAATACATTCGCATAGACTTGATTGAGGACGTCATTTTTTTGCGGTATACCGCCGGCATTGATCACCCGCTTGATCTCCACTCCATTTTCGGACATGCGCTCCAGGATAACGCGCGTGTGCAATGCCGTGCCCTCGACGGCGGCGAACAATTCATCCTGCGCCGTAGTTTGCAGCTTCCATCCAATGGTCATCCCGCTCAGATTGGGATTGACCAGCACGGTACGGTCGCCGTTGTCCCAGGTCAGGCGCAGGAGGCCGGTTTGCCCGGCGTGATAATTTTCCAGGCCCCGGGTGAGCGTCACCACATCTGTGCCGGCTCGAGTCGCTATGGACTGGAAGATATCGCCTACGGCCGAGAGGCCTGCTTCAATCCCTGTGCGATGGGGATGGACGCTGCCTTGCACCACACCGCACACGCCGGGGACGAGCTGTACCGACCGCGTAATGCCGATGATGCAAGTGGAAGTGCCGACGACATTCACCATGTCGTCGGTGCGGCAACCCGCGCCAATGGCATCCCAATGCGCGTCAAATGCGCCCACCGGGACGGGGATGCCGGCTTTCAAACCGAGCTCGCTTGCCCAGTGGGGAGATAATGTCCCCGCGATTTCCTCGGAAGTCGCAAACTCACCGTCTAGTTTTTCGCGCACGCCTGCAAGCAGGGGATCTACTTTGACCAGGAATTCTTCCGGCGGAAGTCCGCCAAGGGAGGCATTCCAGAGCCATTTGTGGCCGGCTGCACAAATGCTGCGCTTAACTTTTTTGGGGTCGGTGATCCCACAAAGTACGGCGGCGACATAATCACAATGCTCAAATGCGGAAATAAACGCAGAGCGCTTCCCGGGATTGTTGCGCAGCCAGTGCAAAAGCTTGGAAAAACCCCACTCCGAAGAATAAACTCCGCCGCACCAGTGGATGGCCTGCAAGCCTTCGCGATGTGCGGCCTTGGTAATTTCCGCGGCTTCTCGCTTGGCGCGGTGGTCGCACCACAAATAATAGTCGTCGAGGGGCTGAAGCCCGGAGCCCACCGGGACCACCGACGAGCCGGTGGTATCCAGAGCGATTGCCTGAATTTTTTCTCCCGGGACGCCTGCCTTCTGAACTGCCTCCCGTGTCGCCGCCACGAGAGCGCGCATGTGGTCGCTGTGGGATTGGGTAGCGTAGTCGGGGTCTTCGCGTTTTCGATGGAGAGGATAATCGCCTGTGGCGGAGGCCAGCAGCCCCCTCTCGCTATCCACAATTGATACGCGCATACTGAGAGTTCCGAAATCAACTCCCGCTACGGCGGCCATCAGCACCCTCGCAGTGCTTGGTGCCAGTACATATCCCAGCCCAGATAGCGCGTTGCCGCTTCGTGCACCGACGCTGCCACGGTTGAGAAATTCGCGGCCACGTGATGCTCAAATCCGTTTTCGCAGATGTAGTGCAGCAGGTCTTGCATCCGCGTAATCTCCACCACCCCAGCGCCGCCAAAAGTTTCCAGCGGATCGTCAGTGAATTGCCCCTCGCCCACGTATCCGCGCATGCGGCCCGCAGTGTCATCGGTCGAAAAGCGCGCGAAACTCATGGGCCCCGACTTCACCCGGCCCACGCAAGTTCCGTAGGTGTTCTCGATCCCCACCGTGCCTGCGATGATGGCCTGATAGTCCATGGTGACATCCCGGAAGAAATGCTTGGGCAGGTTCGAGCAGTGAAAGCACACCGCTTTGTTGGGATCCGCGCCGTAGTTGTTATTCCAATCGAGAAGCGCCGACGGCGTCCCGGACGCAAGTCGCAGCGCGTGCATCGCCAGCACGCCGCAGATATCCACTTCGCACGCGCTGGACAGCAATTCATTGCTCATCATGCTCATGATCGTGCACGGCACCACGCCCAGATTCTCTTCAATCGATGTCCAGCACTGCACCGCGCTGATGGTGACCTCCGTCGCGCGCATCCAATCGTCCACCACAGCACCCAGCTTCGCCATCTTCATCAGTGCTGGCGCGGGAACGTTGCTGGACGGCACGTATTTCTGAATGGACGCCAGCTTCGCTTGTGCACGATCGTCGCTGTCCTTCATTCGCTCAATCCGACCCAACACTTCGGACAGATCCAGCGTCTCAATGGAAATGCCCTGCGATTCGAGGATTTTTTCGCTGTAACGAACGGTGTTGAACGCCGCCGGCCGCGCGCCGATGGCTCCAATCCGCAAATTACGCAAGCCATTCACCACGCGGCACACCGACGCAAACCACGCCAGATCGCGCGCAAATTCCGGTGACCCGGGCGTTTCGGTATGCTGGCTGGTAAGCGAGAAGGGAATCCCATATTGTTTCAGATTGTTGCAGGCGGACATTTTTCCGCAAAAGCTGTCACGGCGATTGGCAATGGTCATTCGCGCTGGATCGTCAGGAGTCGCCTGCACCAGCACGGGCACGTGCAGATCAGCCCACCGCAGGGTGTCGGCGATGGCCCGCTCTTCTCCGAAATTCGGCAGCGTGACGATCACCCCATCGATCCGGTCCCTGTTCTTCCGGAACAAATCCGCGCATCGCCGGGATTCTTCCCGCGTCTCCACCGCCCCGTGCTTGCTCTCTTCGGGACTCAGTGCCACTACTTCCATTCCCGCCTTTTGCAGCACACGCAACATCTCTTCCCGGCCGCTCTTGGCCAGGTGATCCGGAAAAAATCCACGGTTGCCCACAATCAACCCGAACGTCATTTTTCCTTCAGCCATAGGAGCCCCCTGCAAAACCTCTACGACCTTCGCCGCGGCGAGAAATAGAGCGAATAAAATATTCCCAGCGCCAGCAACAGCGCTCCCCACCACACGCTGGCATGCAAATTAAATAGAACCACCGGGTTCACAGGTGTATGAAATATTTCCCACACGCCGGCCCCCAGGATGAGCGCCCCGTTCACCAGCAGCGCCACTCCTATAAAAAACCAAATCGAAATTCCGCCTTCGTGCAAGACCGCACCTCGCCGCTCTACCAAAATATAATGTTGAGCACCACAAAGCCTATGCCTACTACCACTGCCCAGAACGCGGGCCGATGATACATCGGGACCGCCGCTTCATGCGGCATGTCGGTAAAGCCATACACCAGCCCTCGTAATTCTCTTTCGGGCTTCGGCTGGGTCATATAACTGACGGCCACTGTAACCACAACGCACACGATCCACGACCACAGCGCGCGGTACATATTCTCAGCCATGTCCTTGGCATTCGGCGAGAGCGCGACGATTCGCAACGCCGCAGGGTCCATTTTCACCCACGCCCACATCCCAATCGAAGAAACCGTCCCCGCCAATAATCCCCAGAACCCTCCCGGCCCGGTCGCTCGTTTCCACAACATGCCCAACACCACCGTCCCGAACAGCGGCGCAATGAAAAAACTGAACAGCGCTTGGACATAATCCATGATGCTTGCAAACGACATAACCAGATATGCCGTGCCCACGCTGATCAGCACGCCCAACACAGTCGTCCATCGGCCCATCGTCACATAGTGGGCGTCGCTCGCATTCTTGTTCATCAGCGCCCGGTAGATGTCATAGGTCCACACCGTCGTGAACGCGCTGACGTTTCCCGCCATGCCGGACATGAATCCCGCGATCAATGCGGTGATGCCCAATCCAAGCAGTCCCGGCCCGCAATAACGCGCCAGCATCAAGGGCAGCACTTCGTTGTAACTGTGTCCCCCGCTCGCCAGCGCCGCCGTTTCACCGGTCAGTTTCATCGGCAGCAACGCTATTCCCAGCAGGCCGGGCAGAATCACGATGAACGGCACCATCATCTTGAATGCCGCGCCGATAATCGGAGCGATTTTTGCCGACCGCAAATCCTTCGCCGCCAGCACGCGTTGCACAACCAGGAAATCCGTTGTCCAGTAACCGAAGGAAATCACGAACCCCAGCCCAAGCACAATCCCGGTCCAGTGAATTCCCATCGGATTGCCGTTAAATGATCCCAACGTTGACCATACGTGCGTGTATTCCGCCGACGCGTTGCGCGTGATCAGAACCTTCAAATTGTTCCATCCCCCGGCCTCCACCAGCCCTAGGATCGGAATCAGCAGCGCGCCCGCCCAAATCAAAACGAATTGCAGCACTTCATTAAAAATCGCGGAACGTAGCCCGCCCAGGGCCACATAAATCGCCACCGTGAGTGAAGACACCCAGATGCTGAAATGAATGTCCCACCCCAGCACCACCTTCATCACCAGGGCCATCGAGTACATATTGATGCCGCTCATCAACACGGTCATAAACGCAAAGCAAACAGCAGAGAGCGCGCGGCTCGACTCGCCAAATCGCAGCTTCAGATAGCCGGGCACAGAATGGGTTTTGGAGATGTAATAAAACGGCATCATCACGATCCCCAGGAAGAGCATCGCCGGGATCGCCCCGATCCAATACCAATGCACCGCAAGAATTCCGTACTGATAGGCCGCGGCTGCCCAACCCATCAATTCCAGCGCACCCAGATTTGCAGAGAGGAAACTGAGGCCCGCCACCCAGGCGGTCATCTCCCGCCCGGCCAGAAAAAAATCATCGCCTGTTTTGGAAATTCCGCGAAGGTACCACCCAATCGCCAACACCAGCACAAAATAGAAAACCACAATGGCCAGATCCACCGGAGAAAGGTGCACCAGCCGGCCCGCAGGAGGAACCGCCACCGCCAGCATCATTGGCCCTTCTTTGTTGCCACGAAAGTTTCGATCTGTCCGTAAGTGGCGCTCGGCCCGTGCTTCCGCTGAAAATGCTTGTTGTGTAAATGCTTGCTGATCGCCGCTGCGTCCTTCTCAATCGTGATCGTGAGCCACGCCATCCGCGCCACCGCTTCCAGCATCTCCGCCTGATGCGCCGCTGCCGCCGCATCCTTGCCCCACGCAAAGGGGCCGTGATTGGCCACCAGCACCGCGGGCACGGCCATCGCGTCCCGCCCTTCAAATGCGCGGACGATCACTTCGCCGGTATTCTTTTCGTAGTCCGATCCTATTTCTTCAGCCGTCAGGTTTTCGGTCACCGGCACCGGCCCATGAAAATAATCCGCATGCGTTGTTCCGTAGCAGGGGATGGGCTTCCGCGCCTGGGCCCACGCGGTCGCATACTCCGAATGGGTGTGAGCCACGCCGCCAATTCCAGGAAAGGCCCGGTAGAGAATCAGGTGAGTCGCAAGATCCGAGGAAGGTCGCAGGCTCCCCTCGACGATTTTTCCATCGAGATCAGTCACGACCAGATCCCCCGGCTTCATCTTTTCATAAGGAACACCGCTGGGTTTGATCACCACAAGTTTTTCCGCGCGCGCGATGCCGCTGGCATTTCCGAAGGTGTGCAGCACCAGTCCTCGCCGGACCAGCTCCAGGTTCGCTTCCAGAACCTCTTTGCGCAACTGTTCAAGGAGCATCGTCTATGCCAGCCTCTGCTTCACACTTACCGCGCCCGCGATCCGGAGATTGTCCTGAAGGGCCGCACCAAGACTCCCTTGGGACTCAGCCCAATCCGCGTCAGATTCTCGGCACGAATTTGCCGATGTCATGCCTCTCAGATGGGTGCTCCCGCGCAATAGCTCGCCGGCGGCAGGAAAAACGTCCAGCGCGATGGACGCCTCGGAGTTTACTACTAATCTCCGGGAACCTGTCTTTGTAACTCAGGGGTAGGGGGAAGTCAAGACCTACTGTAAGCGCTTGCAAGGGCCATTCCATGCGGTCTCCAGCACTTTCACCGCCTCAGAATTACCTTCTGTCCTGTTGACCACCCTGAGCCAAGCGCGGTAACATCTCCCGCAAGAATTTTAAGTTATTTTCGGGGGAGGCGCGGCTAAGAACTTATGACCCTGGCGGAAGTGGCAAGAAAAGCTGGAGTGTCGTCGGCCACAGTTTCGCGAGCACTAAACGCCGCGAGCACTGTGAAGAATTCGACCCGCGCTCGTGTCATGCGCGCCGCCCAGGACCTGAATTACCATCCTAATCTTCATGCGCGTTCCCTCGCGCGCGGCAGCAGCCGGACCCTGGGTATCATCCTCTCCAATATGGAGAACCCTTTCTTCTTCGACATCTTCAAAGTCATTGAATCCAGCGCTCGTGCGCGCGGCTATGAATCGGTGGTTGCCAACACCGGCTATCGATCGGAACAACTTGTCTCCAGCATTCGCCTGATGATCGGCGGGCGCGTGGCGGGCATCGCCGCCATCGTTTCGGAAATGGACACCGACCTTATCCGAACCATTATTGAAAGCAGAATTCCCTGCGTGTTCTATGACGTCGGCACTCCCAGCCGCAATATCACCAATGT
>Ga0070733_10000096_pt1 | contig 80944 bp, 75 predicted proteins | sample Coa_R1_9_FD_66450 | JGI IMG/M metagenome (GOLD analysis project Ga0070733, IMG submission 66450) | Surface soil microbial communities from Centralia Pennsylvania, which are recovering from an underground coalmine fire - Coalmine... | ecosystem: Environmental > Terrestrial > Soil > Unclassified ...
TTTGGTTCGCTGAACGGATCAGCGGGTTTCTAAAAAAAGCCCCGATGACCCCAAGGCCCACGATCACCGACTCCTATCGCTGTTCTTGGGTCCTCGCTCCTTCTTGCAATCCCCATTTGTTTCTGCTAGACTCCCCTCAGTCGATCAGGGAGCCGTTCAAGCTCGCAAGCGGGAGTAAACACGCTTCCCCTCTTCCGGCGAAAAACTTCCGAGCGCGCCTGACGCGCTCTTGCAATCCTCGACCGGGAGGCGATCATGGAGCGCCCGGGCGAAATCCAATCGAATTGGTCCGTCTCCCCTCTGCAATCCGCCCTCCGGCCGGAGACGTTAACGAGAACCCAACGCTATGGCTGATCCCTTCGTCCATCTTCACGTCCACACCCAATATAGTCTCCTGGACGGCGCGAATCAGATCGATCCGCTGATCTCCCGCGCCCAAGAGCTCAAGATGCCGGCCCTCGCAGTCACCGATCATGGGAATCTCTTCGGGGCCATCGAGTTTTATCAAAAAGCCAAGAAGGCGGGCATCAAACCGATTATCGGATGCGAGGCCTATCTCGCCCCGAAAAGCCGCTTCGATCGCGAGGGGCAGAGCGAAGGAACCGACGATTACGACAGCATCGGGTCGAATCCGTATTATCACCTGATCCTCTTGGCGACCAGCGCACAGGGTTATCGAAACCTGATGAAGCTGTTGACCGCGGCGAACCTGGAGGGGTTTTATTACAAGCCCAGAATCGACAAGGAGCTGCTCAACCGCCATCGGGAAGGCTTGATCGCGCTCTCGGGCTGCCTTCGAGGGGAAATTCCCTACCTGCTCTCCCGCGGTTATCAGGAGGAGGCCGAAAAGGCGACCCGGGAATACCAGGACCTGTTCGGCCGGGAGAATTACTTCCTAGAAATCCAGGATAACGGCCTGGAAGCGCAGGTCGGCGCCAACCGACAACTTATCGAGCTCTCCAAGAAAATGGAGATCCCCCTGGTCGCCACCAACGACTGCCACTACCTCCATCGGGACGATGCGAAGGCCCACGATATTCTTCTCTGCCTGCAGACCGGGAAGACGCTGAACGACCCGCACCGCATGCGATTCAAAACCGAAGAGCTCTATTTTAAGTCCTCGGAGGAGATGGCCCGGTCCTTCGCCGAATTTCCCGAGGCCCTGGCCAATACCAGGCGCATCGCAGAACAGAGCGAGATCGAGCTGAAACTCGGTAAGTTTCATCTGCCGCTCTATCACGCGCCCGAAGGCTACAGCCGCGAACGGTACCTCGAGGAACTGGCCAAAGAAGGCCTCGAAGAGCGGCTGAAGCGGATACCGGACGCGCAAATCCACCGCAAAATTTACGAGGACCGTCTCACGCAGGAGCTGGCGATTATCACCTCAATGGGATATGCCGGGTATTTCCTGATTGTCTGGGACATCATCCACTTCAGCCGGGGTCACCATATCCCGGTCGGTCCCGGCAGAGGCTCGGTCGCCGGGAGTCTGGTGGCATTCTCCTTGGGCATCACCGATATCGACCCCATTCGATACGGCTTGCTCTTTGAGCGCTTCCTCAATCCAGAGCGGGTGACGCTTCCCGATATCGACATGGACTTCTGCATGGATCGCCGGGCCGAGGTCATCGAGTACGTCACCCGAAAGTTTGGCAGCGACCATGTCTCGCAAATCATTACCTTTGGAACGCTGGGGGCAAAGGCCGTTCTGCGGGACGTGGCGCGGGTGATGGAGATTCCCTATACGGACGCGGATCGGCTGGCCAAACTCGTACCCAACACCTTGAATATCACCCTGGATGAGGCGATCGCGCAGGAACCCCGCTTCAAGGAGGCCGCCCAAAACGATCCGAAGCTCGGGGAAGTCATCGCCATGTCGAAACGGTTGGAAGGACTGGCCAGACACGCATCGACCCATGCCGCAGGGGTGGTCATCTCCGCCGAGCCGCTCACCGACCACGTTCCTCTTCACCGAGGCTCCAATGGAGAAATCGTCACCCAGTATGCCATGGGGGACATCGAGAAAATCGGGCTCGTCAAATTCGATTTTCTCGGCCTTCGCACCCTGACGGTTCTGTACGGCGCGTCCGTGGCCATTACGGAAAGGACGGGGACCCCCTTCGATCTGCTGTCCCTCCCCTTGGACGACCCGGCGACCTACCAGCTCCTCTCCTCTGGGGAGACCGCCGGCGTGTTCCAGCTTGAAAGCACCGGGATGAGGGATCTCCTGGTCAAAATGAAACCGAGCTGCTTCGAGGATTTGATCGCGATCCTCGCTCTCTACCGTCCCGGGCCCATCGGGAGCGGGATGGTCGACGACTTCATCAAGCGAAAGCAGGGACTGGTTCCTCTGCGATATGAGCTGCCTGAACTGGCGGGAATCCTCAAGGAGACTTACGGCGTCATCGTTTATCAAGAACAGGTCATGCAGATCGCCAACACGCTGGCCGGGTTCTCCCTCGGCGACGCGGACCTCCTGCGCCGCGCGATGGGAAAGAAAAAGCCCGAAGAGATGGCCGCACAAAAGGCACGCTTCATTGACGGGGCGCAGCAGAAAGGGTTTGCCCGGACCAAGGCGGAGAAGATCTTCGACCTGATGGAATACTTTGCAGGTTATGGTTTTAACAAATCGCACTCTGCGGCCTACGCCCTGATCTCTTTTCAAACGGCCTTCTTGAAGGCGCATAATCCGATCGAGTTCATGGCTTCTCTCCTCTCTAGCGAAATGGGAAATTCAGATAAGGTCGTGCGTTACATCGGAGAGTGCCGCTCGATGGGGATCAAGGTCCTGCCCCCTGATGTCAACGAAAGCCAGATGGCCTTCACCCCGGTACATGAAGGAATCCGCTTCGGACTGGCCGCTGTGAAAAACGTCGGGGAATCCGCGATCGACTCCATCCTGACCGTACGCAATGAGCGGGGCCGATTTCACTCGCTCTTTGACTTTTGCCGCAAGATCGACCTCAGGAGGGTCAACAAACGCGTCATCGAGGGGCTGATTAAATGCGGCGCATTCGACTCGACGGGGGGCCGGCGAGCGCAGCTGATGAAGGCGCTCGAAGGGGCCATGGCGGAAGGGGCGGGATACCAAAGGGGTGAGGTCGAAGGCCAGATGAGCATCTTTGGCGCGGCCGCAGAAGATCCGGTCCAGGCGCCCCCTCTACCCGATGTGCCCGAGTGGGACGAGGGGGTCCTCGCCCGCTATGAAAAGGAGAGCGTCGGATTTTACATTACCTCACACCCCCTGACCCGATATCAGGAAGAGACCCGCCGCTTCGCGACCGCAACAAGCGAGGAGATCACAGAGCGGCACGATGGGGAAGAGGTTCGTCTTTGCGGTATGATTGTACAGGCCAAGGTCACGACGACCAAGCGAGGAGACCGAATGGCCTATCTTCGCTTGGAGGACCTCCGTGGATCCTTTGAAGTGATCGTCTTCCCGGATCTCTTCCAGTCCTGCTCTCCCCTCTTCGGACTGGAGACACCCCTGGTCGTCACCGGCATCGTGGACAAGGGGGAAAAGGGGACCAAGATCAAGGGGACGAAAATCGAGCCCCTCGACCAGGTCAAGGCCAGGAGCATTACCCGGATACAACTTCATTTCACCGGCGAACGGGCCAGCGCTGAGGGCTTCCTTCAGGTCCGGACACTCCTGGAGCGCCACCCCGGCCCTCTTCCCGTACAGCTCGTGCTAAAGCTGCCGACCTCCGTTCGCTTGACCATCGCCGCCGAGAACCAGTTGGCCGTTTCGCCCTCCGACGCGCTGTTGAAGGAACTTGCACTTCTTCTCGGTAGAGAGAACGTTCTTCTCCTTTAACCGCCCGCGTCGGCGGGAATCCAGTGCGGGGCTGAAGAAGCAACCATGAAAGACCATCTTGAGTTTGAGAAGCCGATCTTGGAGATTGAGGCGCAGATCGCACAGCTTCAAGACCTCGCCAAGAACGACCCCCGCCGCCACGATGAAATCCGGAAATTGGAGCGTAAGGCGGTTCAGCTGAAGCAGGAGATCTACTCTCGGCTCTCCCCCTGGGAAAGGACCCAGATTGCGCGCCATCCCAGCCGTCCCAGCACCCTTGATCTGATCTCGAGCTGCATGGGTGATTTTATCGAGCTTCATGGCGATCGCCTTTTTGGAGATGATCCGTCGATCATTGGCGGCCTCGGAAAGCTCGATGGAAAATCGATCATCGTCATCGGTCAGCAGAAGGGAAAAACGGTCAAGGAAAGGATCCAAAGAAACTTCGGGATGCCTCATCCCGAGGGATATCGAAAGGCGCTGCGCCTCTTTCGAATGGCGGAAAAGTTCAAGAAACCGGTGGTGACGTTGATCGACACCCCCGGTGCGTATCCCGGGGTGGGGGCCGAGGAGCGGGGCCAATCCGAAGCCATTGCCCGAAACCTGATGGTCATGTCTCTCTTGAAGGTTCCAATCCTGTCGGTAATCATTGGGGAAGGAGGGAGCGGGGGGGCGCTCGCACTTGGAGTGGGGGATCGCACGCTGATGTTTCAGAATGCGATCTATTCGGTCGCCTCTCCGGAGGCCTGCGCCGCCATCCTCTGGAACAACTCGGGAAAGGCGCAGGAAGCCGCCGAAGCCCTCAAATTGACGGCGACGGATCTATTGAATTTTGGGGTCGTCGATGAGATTATTGAAGAGCCGTTGGGCGGAGCACACCGGGATCCCCAGCGGGCCGCGGACGTCCTTCACAAAAGCCTCTTTCGCCATCTCACGGAGCTGACGGAGATCCCCGTCGACGATCTGCTGCGTCGCCGCTACGAACGGCTGAAGAAGGTGGGGACCTTCGAGGAGCCCCTCCAGTAAGTCTGCGCCGGGTGCTCGGGGCTGAGCGCCCCCGTCAAACGCCCGGGGAGCACGGAGTCATCGGCGCACGAAAGAGATTACCGATGGATTCCTCCCCCTCCTCCGGTGCCGCCACCCCCGCCCCCGCCAAACCCTCTGGCGCCCCCTTCGAACCGGCCTCGCCCCCAAAATCCACGTCTGCCGGAAAAGCCGACGCAGCAGCCCCGATATCCATAAAAGTAACGCGGACCATAGAAGTAGCCGAAACCGAAATAGAAGTCGGGGTAATAGAAATAAGGATAGTAAGGGTAGTAGAGATAGGGGCTCATCGCCGGATTATAGGGGTAATCGTACTGATAGTAGGGATACGGGGCCTCCTCGGCGGGATAATCCCCGTAATAACCTGCCCCCCCTGAGACGCCGACCGAGGTCGTTGCGTGACAGCCGGTCACCACGACTGCCAAGAGCAGCAGACCCAGAAATCCAGGCCGCTTGAAAATCATCATCGCTCCTCCTTCGTTAGAACCTCATCCTCACTCCAAGAGCGAGGGCGTTCTCATCAAGGACGTCTCCTTCGATAAAGAACAGGACTCGATCGGCCCGCGGAAGATAAATGTTTGTCCCGAGAAAGAGGCCGAAAATATCGTTCTCCCTGACGTTCAGCGTCGTGTCCTGTCCTGGCAGCGGAAGATGGTCCTTGGCCCGGACGATGGAGAACCTCACGCCGCCGTACGGCTCGAAGATATAGTGCCGTCCGGAGACTCCCAACTTCAGGCGATGCTCGTTCCAGGTGATGGTTTCATCGACCGCTTGACCGGGAGCCAGGGCATTCCCAAAATCATCAAAGGGCTGGAAAATAATCTGATCCTTCGTGCGAAAACGAAGAAAACGATAATCGACGAAAAGATCGACGGGCCCGGAAAAGGTGGGAGCCTCATAGAAGATCCAGTGAACGCCTCCCCCGTAGGCGCCCCCCATAGAGGCGTTGTACCCGTCGAACGCGTCGACCTGCAGCGTGCTCCCCCCGACCACCCCATAAATCTCCAAATTGTCGATCGGAGAAAACCCGACCCGGGCCAGCACCCGCGTCATATCGGCGGACCCGACGGTCTTCGGGATGGGAAGTCCCCCCGCAGTGAATTGATCTTCCTCTACGTCGCGGCTGGTCAGCTCCGTTTCGATCCCGACGCTGAAGCGGTAAAAAGGAGGGACATATGCCCTCGGCCGCATCCCTTCCAGGTCCTCGTCATACCCATAGCGCTGCGCCCCCGCCGGAGCGACGAGGAGTGCCAGAAGTCCAGAAATAATCAAAACTCCCATACCTTTTCGTCTCATGACCCACCCTCAATCAACACGGCTCGCCTGCCTCAGATTCATCTTCGCTTCTCAGAATGATTATAGCTGATTCCCCTCAGAAAATACCAGGGCAGCGGGACCGGCTCCCGGAATTTTCCGGGCCGTTTCGGACCGTCGGAACAAAGGGAGGGGGACAACTTAGTGCGTCGAGGCGTCCGCGGGATCGGCCGAAACGGCCTGATCTTCCAGGGCAGGTTCGTTGACGGCGGCGGGGATCTCTTCCGGCGGGCCCGCCGCTTCCGAGGCTTCCTTGAGGATCGGCAACGCCGAGAGATCCGGAAGACCGAAGTACCCTAGAAAATCTCGGGTGGTTCCATACATCATCGGTCTTCCTACGATCTCCTTTCGACCGACGATTTTAACGAGCCGCCGGTCGACCAGCGTCTTCAAAACCCCCGCGGAATCGACCCCACGTATCTCTTCGATTTCCGCCCGGGTCGCCGGCTGGCGATAGGCGACGATGGCCAAGGCCTCCAGGCTGGGCTTCGACAACCGGTTGGCGCTCTTGATCTTCTCCAGCCGCTTGATCCACGGGGCGATCTCGGGACGGGTCACGATCTGGTAGCCCCCGGCGACCTGAACAATCTGAAGCCCCCGTTCGGCCTGACGGAAGGCCACCTCCAGGTCGGTCAATGCGACGAGTATCCTCTCTTTGTCGGCCCCCTCCAAGACATCAGAGAGCCTCTCGACCGAAAGCGGTTCCTCGGACATGAAGAGGACTCCTTCAATGATCGCCCGCAGTTCACCCTCTTCCATCGTCGCCTCCGACACAGGTCGCCAGGTTTTCGGTACGGGTAATCCGGATGACGCCCGTCACCTCCTCCCCCTCGGCCTGAAATAACCTCAGCAGGCCCAAGCGCGCGATCTCCAAGAGGGCGAGAAAAGTAACGATGACCATATAACGCCCGGCGCTCGGGTCGAAAAGCTCTTCGAATCGGAGGTTCTCCACCTTGGAAAAACGGTCCATCAACTCACGAATCTTGTCCTTGACTGAGAGGGTCTCCTTACTGATCTGAAGCTGAATCGACTTCGGCGCCCGCTCTAAGACCTTTTGGAGGGCGGTCAAGAGATCGAACGGATTCAGATCGGCCAAGTAGATCTCCTGATTTCCGTTCTCCTGTGTCGGAGCCGGCCGACGGAATATCTCTCGCCAGAGCGCCTCCCGGGCCTCGAGCTGATCGGCCGCGTCGCGGTATCGTTGGTATTCAAGGAGGCGGCGAACCAACAGATGGCGGGGATCCTCCCCTTCCTCCTCGGCCTGGGCCTCCGGCGGCAGGAGCATCCGCGACTTGATGAGAAGAAGGGTGGCCGCCATGACCAAGAATTCTCCGGCCACCGAAAGATTGAGTGACTCTAGTAAATTGAGATACGCGAGGTATTGCTGAGTGATGAGCGCAATCGGAATTTCGTAGATATCGATCTCATTTTCTTTAATGAGATGCAAAAGCAGTTCCAGAGGCCCTTCAAACCCCTGGAGCTTGACTTGATAGGCATCGGACGGATCAACCGATTCCATCCCCCCTCCTGACGGCTGATCCTTTTATAACATGCGCTGATCGAAGAATCAAGGCAAAAGGCCAGATGTGGTAGGCAGAGCCCGAATTCCGTCAAATAGTGGTAGAAGTCTGACCCGGATCTGCGAGTGGGTGCTCAGATCGACGTTAGCTAAAGGCAAAACCTAAAAAGAAACTCTCAAATATCGAGATCAGGGGGTGGACCAGATTACGCATCAGCCCGAAGGGGTCGGCAAACACCAGAAGAAAGATTAAAAGCATGCCGTAAGGCTCAATCCGGCTGACCAGAGAGGATTGCCGGCCCGGAAGGATCCCGACGAGGACCCGTCCGCCGTCGAGCGGAGGAATGGGTATCAGATTGAAGATCATTAAAACCGTGTTGATCTCGACGCTGACACGGAGCATGTAGAAAAGAGGGACGACCGAAATTGGAGTCAGCGGACTCATCGCACCGAGCGGATAGAGAATCCCGAACACCCGAAGGGCGATCCCACTGGCCAGACCGAGCAGAAAGTTCATGCCCGGTCCTGCCACCGCAACCCATGCCATATCGGGCTTTGGCCGCTGAAGACGCTGAAAATTAACGGGAACCGGCTTCGCATAGCCGAACAGAAGGGGGGGCGAACCGGTCAACGCGGGGAGGACATAAAGGAGAATCAGTGGAAGGAGGACGGTACCGACGGGGTCGATATGCTTCAGCGGATTCAAGGTGACCCGGCCCAAGAGGCGCGCTGTGGGATCTCCTTTCTTATCCGCAACCCACCCGTGGGCCGCTTCGTGGAGCGTAATGGCGAAAAGAATCGGCAGCGCGGTGACGGAGAATCTTTGAATGACCTCAGCAATCATGAACGGGCCTTCACCTCTGATCGGGCCGATCTTCGCAGCGCACGTTAATTCTTTGAGGGACGGACCGCGACCAAAACCTCGTCGGGATTCACCCGGTCCCCCTCACTCACAAAAATGGCCTCGACCCGCCCGCCGATGGGCGTGTGGACCTCGTTCTGCATCTTCATCGCTTCGACCACCAAGACGGTCTGCCCGGCCTTGACGAGGTCGCCCACGGAAACCTGGACCTTTACCACCGACCCGGGCATCGGTGTCGTGACATCCCCTTCGTGCGTCGCTTTTGGACGGGTCGACCGTCCCCCCACCCGGATATCGATCCTCCCTTCCGCGCTCGGAACCACTTCCTGAAGGGACTCAACCATCACCTCTTCAAGTTGACCATCCACATAGATAAAATAGGGCTTCCCTCCTTCGCCCGGGTGTCCCATTCCTCCAATCTTAACATGATAGGTCTCACCATGCACCTTGATGGCGAATTCGCTGGGGGCCAGGAGCGGCGCCGCCGGTTGAGAGGGGCTGACCGGGGGGGACACGGGCTGCTCCGAAGGGGATTTTGATTCGTGCGAGCGGACCTCAAAATACTCAAGGGATACCTTCGGGAAAATTGCATAACATAATATATCTTCTATATTTTGTGTGACCTCAGAAAGTTCTTCCTTTGCACGCTCCAGCTCCGGTGGGAGGAGGTCAGCGGGACGTCCGTCGTGGGGGTCCTCTTCGCCGGTGGCCCGCCTCCGGACCTCTTCGTCGATCGCCGCGGAGGGGCGCCCATAGAGTCCCCTCAAGTAATTCCGGGTCTCCGTGGTAATCACCTTGTAACGCTCTCCGGTCAGGACGTTCAGGGTCGCCTGGGTGCCAACGATCTGACTGGTCGGGGTCACGAGGGGTGGATAGCCGAAATCAGCCCTGACCTTCGGGACCTCATTAAGGACCTCCTTCATCCGATGAAGGGCCTTCTGCTCCTTGAGCTGAGAAGCAAGATTCGAGGTCATCCCCCCCGGGATCTGATAGAGCATCACATGCGGATCGATCCCGGTGTAGTCGCTTTCAAACTCCCGGTATTTCTTTCGGACCTCTCGAAAATAGTCCGCGATCTCGGTCAGAAGATGCATATCGAGATCCGGGTCAAACCGGCTCCCCTTTAACACGTTTACAATCGTCTCCACCGGCGGTTGAGAGGTGCCCGACGCCATGGACGACGTCGCACAATCGATGATATCGATCCCCGCCTCGATCGCCTTCATATAGGTGGCGAGGGCCATCGCCGAGGTGTCGTGGCTGTGGAGGTGAATCGGGATCCCGACCGACCTTTTCAACTTCGAGATCAGATCGGAGGAGGCATAGGGGGTCAGCAGCCCCGCCATGTCCTTTATACAGAGGGTGTCGGATCCCATGTCTTCCAGGCGCTTCGCCATATCCACGAAGAGGTCGTTGCTATGGACGGGGCTGACGGTGTAGCAGATCGTCCCCTCGACCTTTCCGCCATACTTCAAGGCCGCCTTAAAGGACATCTTCAGATTTCTAAAATCATTCAGTGCATCAAAGATCCGTAGAATGCCAATCCCATTGGCAATCGCCCGCTCAACGAAGCGCTCCACCACATCGTCCGGATAGTGACGATACCCGACCAGATTCTGCCCCCGCAGCAACATCTGAAACGGGGTATTCGGCATCGCCGCTTTCAAGAGGCGCACCCGCTCCCAGGGATCCTCCTTGAGATATCGCAGCGCGATATCAAAGGTCGCTCCTCCCCACATCTCCACGGACCAGTATCCGACCTGGTCGATTTTAGGGGCGATGGGGATCATATCGGCCGTCTTGAGCCGGGTCGCCAGAAGCGATTGGTGCCCGTCCCGCAGGGTCGTATCGGTGATCCTGAGCCGTTTTGTCTTAGAATTGGACTTCGAATGCGCCATCACTCACCCCGCGCCCTTGAGCCCATTGAGCCGGGACCGCCCCACCTACCGATTTCCTCTGGTTTGAGCGGCGATCGCCGCCGCAACCGCCACGACCACATCCATTCTGTTTCGATCGTCGGAATAGGTGAGCTCAGCCAGTTTACGATCAATATACCCGGTGTCGAAAAGGCCCTGACGGAAGGATTCATCCTTCATGATCTGTTTGTAGAACGGTATCGTGGTTTTAATCCCTCGAATGACATACTCATCCAGAGCGCGATACATCCGGTCGACCGTCGATTCCCAGCTCCCTCCGGTGACCGTCAGCTTCGCCAGCAGGGAGTCGTAATAGGGAGGCACCACGTAACCGGGATAAACGTTTCCGTCGATTCTCACCCCGAAACCTCCCGGGGAATAATAGGCCGTGATTTTTCCCGGAGTCGGCGTAAAATTCTTCAAAGGGTCCTCGGCGTTGATCCGACATTCGATGGCGTATCCCCGCCGCTGGACCTCTTCCTGGCAGAGGGAGAGGGGCAGACCGGCCGAAATGCGGATCATCTCTTTGACAATATCGATTCCGGTAATCTCCTCGGTGACGGTGTGCTCGACCTGAATCCGGGTATTCATTTCCAAAAAATAATAGTGTTTGGAGGCATCGACGAGGAACTCCACGGTCCCGGCATTGGTATAGCCGACGGATCGAGCCACCTCCACCGCCGCGCTCCCCATCTCGTCGCGCAGGACTGGGTCCAATACGAGCGACGGAGCAATTTCTACCAATTTTTGGTGTCGGCGCTGGATCGAGCAATCCCGCTCTCCCAGGTGGACCACCTTCCCGAAATGATCGGCCAAAACCTGAAACTCGATGTGCCGCGGCGAGACAAGGTATTTTTCGATATAAAGCGTATCTCTCCCAAACGCCGCCTTCGATTCCGCCTGGACCAAGGAAAACTGCTGACGGAGCTCTTCCGGGGTCTTACAGATCCTGAGCCCTCTCCCTCCCCCTCCCGCCGCAGCCTTCAGCATCACGGGATAACCGATCTGCTCGGCCCCTCGCACAGCGTCCTCGCTCGTTCCCACCGGTTCAGTGAGCCCGGGAACAATCGCGATGCCGGCCCTTCTCGCGTGACGGCGCGCTTCAATCTTGTCTCCCATCGCACGGATGGCCCCGGCCGAAGGTCCGATAAAGGTCAATCCCGCATCGGCGCAGGCAGAGGCAAAATCGGCATTCTCGGAGAGAAATCCATAACCCGGGTGGATCGCATCCACTCCTTTTTGCTTTGCCAGGTCGACAATTCGGTAAATGTTGAGGTATCCCTCAACCGGGCCCGGACCAACCAGGCAGGCCTCGTCGGCCTTTTTCACGTAAAGGGTCGTGGCGTCTGCCTCGGAGTGGATCGCCACGGTTGAGATCGAAAGCTCCTTGCAGGCCCGTATAATCCGCAGGGCGATCTCTCCCCGATTCGCGATGAGTACCTTCTTAAACATCGTTTGAACTGAAGCCTCAGAACGCTTCTTCCCGTCGGTCGAAGCAGATCGATTTTACCATATCGGATCGGCTAAAACGACCATGGATGGATGAAAGATTCGGCGATTCGGTCATCAATTAATCTGTACAAACCGGCCATTTTTAACCTGAATCAGGAACGGCTTCTTTTCGGCCTCCCCGTCCGGAAGAATGGTCGTCAGACCGGAGGCCCCCGGAAAGTCTCGGGTCGACAAGAGGGCCTCCCGAATCTTCGCGGGCTCCGTCGCCCCCTTTCGGATGGCGTTGAGGATGATGTTCGCGGCATCATAGGCCTGAGCGGCAAATAGATTCGGCTCCTCGTGGTATTGGCGGCGGTATAGGGAAACAAAGTCATGCACCGGCGGATCCGGGCTCTCCACAAAGAATCCATCGACAAACACCCCCCCCTCGGCAAACTTTCCGGCCAGACCGAGGAGCTGTTCGGAGTCCCAGCCGCTATTGCCCAGGAAGACCACATTATGGATGTCGTAGAATGCCAGTTGGGGAAGAATCAGCCCGACCTGCGCCGAGTCACCGATCAGATAGAGACTGTCGAATCCAGGAAAATATGCAAATTCCCGACGGCGTTTCGAGTCGTCCGGGTTGTCGATCGGTTCCAAATGGCCATACTTTTTCAGATCGGCCTCTTTGAGTTTTCGGATGGGCGTCCCGAAGTCGGTCTCCTCGGGGAGGTAGGACTCAGCATCGATCAGCTCCCCTCCAAGGCGCGAGACCTCCCCAGAGAAGGACCGCATCAGCTCCTCTCCGAACGGATCGCGAGGATAGAGCACGACAAAACGCCGCTGCGCCAGGGTGGTCACCGCGTAGTTGGCCATCGAGACCGACTGCCTCCCGCCGGTTAACCCATTTCGAAAAATAAATTTCCAGCCGCGATTCAGATGGGCGCTCGCTGCGCCGGGCGTGATGAGGGGAATAGCGCTCTTTTCCGCCACCCCGGCGACCTGCTCGACGTCCCGCGAGAGGAGAGGTCCGATAATGGCCGCAGGATGATACTCGGAGAGGAGCTCCTCGGTCGTCTGCTTCAATCGACCTCGGTCCTCATCGATATCCTTGACCACCAGGCCCAGGGACTGCCCGCCCCCGCCCTCTTTGTAGCCCTGGATCGCGAGACGAACACCGTTTAAGGCACTCGTCCCAAAATAACTGAACCGTCCCGAAAGGGGGAGCAATGCGGAGAGCAGAATACGATTGGACTTCAGCCGGGCCTTGATTTGAGCCAGCAGAGAACCGGCACGCTGCAGGTAGGGATGGCCCGGAAACTGCGCCGCGAACCGTTTGATCTCATGCTCGACCTTCGGGTCGTCTTCCTGGCTAAAAAACAGCTCGATCAGCCGGATCTGCGCCTCGTCCCCCGGGAAGGCGTGGGGAAAACGGCGCACCAGCTCCTGAAGTTCTTTTTCCTTGAGGCGATCGTGGATCGTTCGAGTCGCCAATGCGCGCATCGAGTCCGCCTCCGCGGCTTGAAGCAGGGGAAGCTCGCGTTCGAGCAGGACCACGCCGGGCAGGAAATCCCCTTGGCGAAAATAGATCTCCGCGCTTTTTTGGTAAATGTCGAGCTTTCGCTCCTGTTCTCCCTGAACCGCGTCAAAGAGCGCCACGGCGCTTCCCGGATCGTGCGCGCCGAGATAGGCGAGGGCCAGATTGTACCGCGCCAGCGGAGCCCAAGAGGAACCTGGGTATTTTTCCAGCAAGGTCCGGAAGGCCTCGACCGCCTCGGGGTACTTTCCCTTTCCCGAAAAGAGGTCGCCCAGACGCAAATAAGCCTCCGAAATCGCTGGGCCCTCCGGGGCGCGGTTGATCAGATCCTGGAGGGTCGTGATGGCGGCATCGACCTCCCCGCGCTCGGCGGCGGCCCGCGCTTGATCGAAAACGGCTTGGATCTGGACCTCCTCCTCTGGGTTCGTTCGGGGAGCGAGGGCAGGGGCAGGGGCGGGGACCAGCGGCTGCGCCGGGACCTCCTTTCCCGGAAGGATCAGGAGTCCGGAGACCAGAAGAAAGGAGGCAAGAATAGAAAAGATTCCCCTCAATTTTCCTCCAGTTACACTGCCTCGGCGTTAACACTATATCGGCAACGGTGATGGATTGTCAACTTCGCATTTTTTGTCTATGATAGGCCTGTCGCAGGCCGGGGCCCCATGTGCGCGGCATGCGCCTCAGAGAGGGAGACGCTGGAGATGAACGCAAAGGCGCGTCAGGACCTTGAGGCCTTCATAGACCATCTGTCGGTCGAGAAAGGGCTTTCGCGAAACACCCAGCTCGCCTATGCCCGGGATCTCTGCCGCTTTATTTCATGGATGTCGGCCTCCCTGGAGGCGATTCGAAAGGAGGACATCGTGGCCTATCTGGCCCATCTGAAAGGCAAGGGGCTCTCCTCGGCCACCCTCTCCCGGAACGTTTCGAGTCTCCGGGGATTCTTTCAGTTCTTGATCGGTTCAAAAAGGGTATCGAGGGACCCGCTCGCCAGAATCAGCACTCAACGCCGCTCCTTCCATCTGCCCAGGACCTTGACGCTCCAGGAGATCGAACGGCTCTTGAATCTTCCGAAACGGGACGGGTTGCTCGGACTTCGCGATGATGCGATGATCGAACTGCTTTACGCCACCGGCTTGCGGGTTTCGGAGCTCGTTTCGTTGAAGCTCGCCGACCTTCATCCCGAGGGCGAATATCTGTTGGCCCGAGGGAAGGGGGACAAGGAGCGGGTGGTTCCCCTCTCTCCGATCGCGATTCAAAAAACGGATCTGTACCTCAATCGCTGCAGGCCTCTGCTCCTCAAGGGAGGAGATTCCCCCTTTCTGTTCCTCAATCGGTCCCGCCAGCCGATCAGCCGGCAGGGATTTTGGAAGAACCTTAGGCTCTATGCCAAACAGATCGGCATTCAGCGACTCTCCCCCCATATGCTCCGGCACTCCTTCGCCACCCACCTTCTGGAGGGCGGAGCCGATCTTCGCTCGGTACAGGGCATGCTCGGTCATGCCGACATCTCCACAACGCAGATCTACACTCATGTCACGACCCGCCGCCTGAAGCAGGTCCATGAAAAATCCCACCCGAGGAGCTAGATGAAGATGCGTCAGCCGAGGGTGAGTCGGCTCCTTCCCGCCGTCGTGCTGCTCGTCGGTGTTCTGGTCGCGGTTCAGCTCCTGTCGCGGGAGAGGAAACACCCCGAGAGCAAGCCCGATCTTCTCTGGGGAACCGAACTTTTGCACCAGATCCGCCCGCGGGAAAATTCGCTCTCTCCCTCGTCGTCCCGGCTCGTATCGGCCTACCTCGACCGCCGCTACGAGGGACTGGCGGGTCTCGCCCAGTCCCCTCCCCTTCCCCTCGAGGAGATCCTGATCGGAAATAGCTTCGCCCTGAGTCGCCGCTGGGCGCAAGCCGTGCCTCATTACCAGAAGGTACCCCCGGGTCCTTATCGGGCGGATGCGCGGTCCGATCTCGCCCTCGCCCTCTTGGCATCAAATCAGCTGAAGGACGCGATCGGTGCCGCTCTGGAGGCCCTGAGCGCGGATCAAAAGGGGGACCCCTCGAATCAGGCGGTCGACCTGGCCACACTGGGAACGATCGCTTTTCGGCTCGGCGATCTCGTCAAGGCGAAAGGGGCGCATCAGTCGGCGCTACGGCTGGCCGTCCAGGCCCAAAATACCTGGCAGGAGGCGATGGAACGCCTATCGCTCGGAAGCCTGGCGAATCTGGAGCAGCAGCCGCACCTTGCCTTGGAGGAGGAGAAGAGCGCCCTTCACCTCTTCCACGAGGCAGGGGATCCTCTCGGAGAAGTACAGACCCTCGCCGCCCTGGGACTGGTCTATAAAGGGGCCGGACAGGCCGATCAAGCCCTCGAGTCGTTCCAAGAGGCACAGCGTATCTCCCGGGAGATCGGAGATCGGGAATCAGAAGGGACGGCATGGATCGATGTCGCCCTGCTAGAGCAGGAGCGCGGGCGGTATGCCTCTGCCCTGGCTGCCGGGGGAAAGGCGGTCGAACTGGCCGCTCGGGGAGACTCCCCGCTGCAGAGAGCTGCGGCCCTCGGGAGTCTTGCAATGGTTCAAAAAAATGCAGGTCATCTGACAGAGGCCCTCCAATCCCTCGAAGAGGCCCGGTCGCTATTTCAGTCTGCCGGCTCCTCCGAAGAGGTTCACGGTGTCGAAATTCAGATCAAGGCGATCAGAGACCAAATCTCTCCCTCCCCGTAGCTAGTATTGTGTCTCAGAAATACGTTAGAGAAAGAAACGGCGGAATTCAGTAAAAATGCCTTGTAAATCATAGGTTATGGTTCTTGGATTAATTCAACGAACTTGAAAGACACGACACTAGCAGGTTGTTGAAAAACTTGCTTTTTGCATAGACTAGCTGATCGTGATATATACCGTATATCAATACCATCACGAGGAGCAGCCGATGCGTGGAAGCGATGTGAAAATGGAATCTTTTTTCTGTTATCTCTCATCCGAGTCGGTGTTACCCCAAGTTCATCCTCTTCGCCCCATTCGGGCGATGGTCGATCGGGCCTTGGCGGAGCTTTCCCCCGAGTTCGACAAGATGTACGCGATCACAGGTCGCCCCTCCATCCCTCCCGAGAAACTTTTAAAAGGGCTGCTGCTTCAAACCTTCTATTCGGTCCGAAGCATTCGGCTCCTGATGGAACAGGTCGGATACAATATCCTTTTCCGCTGGTTCCTGGGGCTTTCTCTGGACGATGCAGTTTGGGATCATTCAACATTTTCTCAGAATCAGGATCGGCTCATTACCTGCGATGTGGCTCAAAAGTTTTTGAGAAGCATTCTGGATCAGGCGAAAGAGGCCGGCCTGCTCTTCAGCGAGCATTTTACGGTGGACGGGACTTTGATTGAAGCCTGTGCATCCCTGAAGAGCTTCCGGTCCAAAAAGGACCCTGAGGGTCCTGAAAAACAGACCCGCAATGATGCGGTGGACTTTCACGGCCAGAAACGGACCCATGAGACCCATCAATCCATCACGGACCCGGATGCCCGCCTCAGCCGCAAGGGTCCGGGCAAGGAGGCGAAGCTCAGCTCCATGGGACACCTGTTGATGGAGAACCGCAATGGGCTTGTCAGCGACGCTGAGGTCACCGTGGCCACGGGAACGGCCGAGCGGGAGACGGCCAGCCAGATGGTGAAGGAGATCTCTGGCAACCATCGTATCAGCGTGGGCGGGGACAAAAGTTACGACACGGCGGCCTTTGTCCGATCGACGAGGGATCAGAAGGTCACACCCCATGTGGCTCAGAACGATACCCGCAGGACTCTCTGCGACCGATGGCCGCACGACCCGACATGAAGGCTATCAGATCAGTCAGAAGGTCCGAAAACGCGTCGAGGAGATTTTTGGCTGGTTGAAGACTGTGGGTTTGCAGAGAAAAACCTTCTATCGGGGTTTGGATCGTGTGGACTGGCACTTCACCTTCGCAGCGGCGGCATACAATCTGGTCCGAATGAGAAATCGGGGTGTTGATCCGCGCTTGAAGAGGTTGACAGATGCCCTCTTCTGATCTGGCGATTCAAAGAAGCTGCCATGCGTCGCAAAAAGGACACCCAAAAAGCAGAGAACATCATAAACAAAGATCAAAATGACCCTCTACCTTCACAGGAAATCAAACAGAAACGGAGAAAATGCTAAACTTCAGGGTTTTTCAACAGCCTGCTAGGAGGTGCGCCATGAAACTGTTTCAATCTTGTTTTAATGGAACCTTCTCTTCAACAGGACCGTCCCGGATTTATTGATCGTGAGGTCGTGGGTTTCCGGAACATTTCTATCAATTCGAAGACGAGCGATTTTTGGTTGTAGTTGTCGGTGTGAATAAAGCCGACATCAGATCGAGCCCGGCAATGATGCACGCCCTCTCCACCATCGAATAAAGAACGCCGTCTCCATAGTTCAAAAGGCAGTTGAATTCATCTTTGGCTGGCTGGCGCGCACGGGCGTCGAATTTATAGCGGGCATGATGAAGCTAAGCGCATCGAAGTAGACTCGGCCTGTCGAGCCTTCCAACCCCATCAACCGCCCCCGTTTCTCCTCCAGCGTTCCCGCGGTGTTTTGAATCTTGGTCTTCGCCTCTTCGAGACGGCCGATATATTCGGCGACGGATGCTTCTTTTTCAGGATGGTTGTTTTTGAGCCGATTCAACAGATCGATCTAATTTTAAAGTTTCACCCCGACCCACTCCGCCGCCCGAACAACCCCCGTTCGTCCTAAGCGAACTCCGGTTGCTTCCGGCGGATCAGGGTCGTGCTCCCGAGTTTGGAGTACCAGACACGGCCGCAAGGATCTCCGAAGTCGTCCAGAAAGATCAAGTCGATGTTGTGGTCCATCGGCAGATTGATCGCATCGCGCCGTCCTTCCATGCAAGACACTGACGCCCGCATACGCACTGGAACTCGTCAGATCCCATACGAGGAGAAACCCTATCGCCGATGTGTCACACAGGAAGAGGAGAGTGGCCGTGCTGACCGGCTCAATTAAATCTTCTCTGGAGTAGTAGCAAGAGGTCCACTCGCCCTACCCACTCTCCAGGAAGAGATGGATCTTTGCGCTGAGCCGTTCCTTGATCTCCTTGAGGATGTCCGGCTCCGTGATCTTCTCCCCGTGTTGATTCTTTACGTAAAAGACGTCGACGATCTGGTCCAGGCGCGTGGCGATTTTGGAAGAATAGACCGACAGTCCCAGATCGAACATGGCCCGCGTAATGATATAGAGCAGGCCCTGTTTGTCCTGAGCGAAGATGTCGATCACAGTATATTGATCGGAGGTTTCGTTGTCGATTTCGACGCTGGTCGGCTTCGGGGCGATTGGACGGAGGGCGGGCACAAAGCGGGTCGTTTGAGGGAATAGGGTTTCGACGGAGAGCTCACCCAGCAAGACCCTGGCGATCTTCTCCTTGACCTCCTCGAGCCGATGGGACGGAGGCAACCCCGTGAAGTGGGGATCGGAAACGCGAAAAGTGTCGACCACCACCCCGTTGCTACGGGTGTCCACTTGGGCATCCAGGATCTGAAGCCCTCGAGCGGCCAGAACCCCGGCGATCTTTGAGAAAATCCCTGGGATAATATCGTCAAACGTATAAACGGTATAGGTCGTGGTGATCGTGGTCGCTTCGCTTTCCGCCTCGACGTAAACACTGCGCGGGGCGAGCCGGGAGATGTTCTGGAGATCCCGGGCGATCCGCTCGACCGGTGTCACCAGAAGGTACCGGCGATTCATCCCTGCAAAGGCGGCGTCGATCCAGTCCTGGGATAGGACCGGCGCGTCCCGCGCCAGCCGGTCGCGGACCTCCAGAGAGATGCTCTGAATTCGTTCCTCTTCAGAAAACCGCGCGGGCGCTCCGGTGAGCTCCTCCAGAGTCTTCTCATAGAGCTCCAGGAGCAACTCCCCTTTCCAGGTGGTCCAAGTGCCCGGGCCGACCGCCTGGATGTCGGCGTAGGTGAGAATCAGGAGCATCCGAAGGACGTCGGAGGTCCGGACTTCCTGGGCAAAGAGAAGGAGAACCTTGGGGTCCGAAAGGTCCCTCCGAAACGCGATATGCGACATCAAAAGGTGCTTCTCGACCAGAAACAGAAGGAGATGGGTCTCATCGGTCGTCAGCTGCAGATGCTCCGCCACCTGCATCGCGATTCGCACCCCCTCGCGGCTGTGATCCCCCGCCAATCCCTTCCCGACATCGTGTAGAAGCAGCGCCAGATGAAGAATCTCTTTTCGCTTAATTTCCCGATAGACATGAGAAAGCGGGCCTTGATTCTGCGCCACGAGCGCCTCGGCCTCCTCGACCGCCCGGATACTGTGTTCGTCGACGGTATATTTGTGATAGCGATTGAATTGGACCAGCCGATTGATCCGCTCGTATTCCGGCAGGAACCGCCAAAGCAGTTGCGATCGGTGCATCAAACGAAGCAGCTCTCCGAGCCCGCCCGGCTGAGAGAGCAGAAGGCAAAAACGCCGGCAGGCCTCATCAAGACGGGGTAGAACGGGCATACGGACGACCGCCATGGAAATCCGCTCGAGGGTTTCCTTTGAGATCGGGACCCCATGATCCCTGGCCCTGCGGAAAAGGTCAACCAAATGTACCGCATCGTGGAGATAGTCGTCCGGGACTCTCGGTGAGAGCGAGATCTGCTGAGGTCCAACGAGGAAAACCCCTTCGATGTTACGGGTGCGCATTCGATCAAAAATCCGGCGGACCAACGGCGGGGAGACAGCCCGCTCCCGAAAACGCGTGACGATATCATGGATCCTGGCCGTGTGGATGTAATAGTATTGCATGAACCGTTCGACGCCCAGGAGGTGTTCGTTTTTCTCAAAGCCGAAAAAGCCCGCCAGGCGTTCCTGCTCGTCAAAGTAGAGCACGTCGGTCGCTCTCCCGGAATGAAAATGCAGATCGTTTCTCACCCTCCAGAGGAAATCCTGCCCCTGACCCAATAAGCGATAATCCTGATCGGAGAGCAGTCCGCGCTGATGGAGCTGAGCCAAAGAAGAAGATTGGTAGCATGCCATCGAAATCCACCGAAGGTGATGGATGTCCCGAAGCCCTCCCTCGCTTCGCTTGACGTTCGGCTCCAGCAGATAGACGGTTGAACCGTATTCCTGATGTTCTCGGTTTAACTCGGCCGTCTTTTGCTCGACAAAGGCTTTGACGTCTCGGCCGGCCATCTGTCGAAAGGCCGTCTTGAAGTCCCGGAAGAGCGCCTCGCTTCCCGCCAAAAGGCGGGATTCCATCATCGCGGTCCGGGCGGGGTAATCCGTTCGGCCAATTTCGAGAGCCTCTTTGAGCGTCCGAAAACTGTGCCCGACCGAGAACTTGAGGTCCCAAAGCAGATGGAGCATCTCACGGGAAACCTCCTCGGCGACCTCTTTGCCCTGCTCCCGGTAGAGAAACATCAGATCGACGTCGGAATGGGGGTTTAACTCCCCGCGACCGTATCCGCCCAGAGCCACCAGGACAAAAGTCCCCTCGGCCAGATCCCTCTCCTCGGGAAGGAGCCTCATCAAGGCGCGCCGACATCCCTGGTGGAGGACGTCGTCCATCAGGGCCGTCAGGTAACCGACGATCTGGGCCCCGCCGGCCCCGGATTGATGATGCGACCGAATTCCGTCGCGGCGCTCTCGGAGATAGTCCTGCAGATGCGCGAGGGTCTCGCCGCGTTCTCGATTTTCACTGAAGATTTGCTCAAGAGACGCCATGGCGTCCTATCGGAATCGGAGGGACGAACCCGGCGGCCCGAAGAGATGATTCGCCCTTTCCTTTCTCTTCATTCTCAAGGTGCCTGCTTAAAGTGCCTGCTCGCCGGATTCACCCGTGCGGATGCGAATCGCTCCGGCCAGGTCGCTCACAAAAATCTTTCCGTCGCCGATGCTCCCGGTTCTCGCCGTATTCATGATGGCTCCCACGATCCGGTCGGCCTCACGATCGCCCACCACGACCTCCAATTTCACCTTCGGCACAAATTCGATGACATACTCGGCCCCGCGGTACTGCTCTTTATGTCCCTTTTGCCGACCAAAGCCTTTCACCTCGCTTACCGTCATACCCTGCACCCCCAGTTCCTGCAACGCCTTCTTCACCTCGTCGAGCTTAAATGGTTTGATGATCGCCTCGATCTTTTTCATCCGCTCCTCCCGTGATGGCCATACGGCTTGTCCATTATAGCAATGCCTTCCAAAAAATAGCAATTGATGTTAAAAATTGCTACAATAGCATCCGTTGACAAACCGACGGCTTTTGCTTAGCTTAAAATATGCGTCAGCTATCCCTCATTTGCGTCTTGGTCGTCTCGTTCGCGGTCCCGGGTCCTCTCTGGGCGGATGTCTCCTCACCCGCGCTCTTTCTTTCCCGCGCCGAGAGCTGCAGGCGTCTGCTGGAGCAAAGTCGACCGGAAGAACGGGCTTCCGATCGCTGGGACCGCTGCATCCGAAAATTCCGTGTCGCCATTGAAAAATCGTCCCTAGAGACATTACCCAGGGCGGCCTATGATCTCGGCGAACTTTATCTTTCCCGATACCAGCGGGGAAAAGACCCCGCCGATCTGGAGGCGGCCCGGGAGTCTTATCTGAACGTCCCGCAATCCAACGAAGGGCACTGGGCGGCTCGAGCTCAGATCCGTCTCCAGATCGTGGAAGAATACGCTTCGAAGCTCGGGGCTCCGAACTTCGTTCTGACGAGCCTTCGGCATTGGTCCTATCCAGACTATACCCGGATCGTCATCAATTTGAGCCATCTCCCTGCATTCCGCAACGAGGAACTCCGGGAAGGGCGCATGACCATTCTCCTGCCGAAGACCACCTTGGGGCCCGGGATCCGAAGGATTCTTTCGATCCAAGACGGAATCGTCAGGCAGATCCGGATCCGGCAGGACCGGGCGGGATTGGAGGTGTCGATCACACCCGATGGGGCCGCGACGCCCAAATTGATCTCACTCTCCGATCCGGACCGGTTGGTGATCGACGTCCCGCGCTCGGAAAATCACCCGCCCCCTGCGCCCTTGAAGCCCCCTACCGTCAAGCCCGTTGTTAAGTCCTCTGGACCGGGGCTTCCGGTGATGGCCATCCGAACCATCGTGATCGACGCGGGCCACGGCGGGAAAGATCCCGGAGCCATCGGCCCCTCGGGCCTGACCGAAAAGGAGGTCGTGCTCGACATCGCCCTGCGCCTGCAAAAGATGGTCGTCGAGCGGTTAAAAAAAGTGGTTCTGATGACCCGTTCCACCGATGTCTTTATCCCGCTGGAGGACCGGACCCTCCTCGCAAACAGCAAGAAAGCCGATCTGTTTCTCTCGATCCACGCCAACGCCAGTCCTCGGCGGGACAGCCGGGGAATCGAAGTTTATCTGCTGGGACAGGCGACCGATGCCCAGTCGATGGAGACCGCCGCCCGGGAGAACAGTACCACCACCGAGGCGGCTACAAACTTTCAACGACGGATCTTCAATGACCTGGAAAAGGACTTCAATATCGACCAGTCGTTGGAATTCGCTTACACCGTCCATCATTCAATTTCCCGAAGCGTCCTATCCCGCTACCCGACCTCGGACTTGGGGGTTAAGCGAGCTCCCTTCTTTGTCTTGGCCAAGACGCACATGCCGGCGATCTTGGCGGAGCTCTCATTTGTGAGCAACCCCGAGGAAGAGAACCGCCTTCGCAGCGCCGCCTATCGGGAGCGGATGGCCGAGGCCCTCCTCAGCGGGCTTGAACAGTATATCGCCTCTCTCAAAGACTCCTTCTAGCATGCCGAACATCCGTCTTGTTCTCGAATACGACGGAACCGATTTTCATGGATGGCAGAGGCAGCCGCATCTGCGGACCGTTCAGGGTATCGTCGAAGAAGCCCTTGGTCAGGTTTCGGGGGAGAAGTTCAATCTGATCGGATCCGGAAGAACCGATACCGGCGTTCATGCCGAAGGCCAGGTGGCCAACTTTCTCACCGTGGCGCGCCACTCGGGGGCAACCTGGCGCGCCGCCGTCAATGCACATCTTCCCGAAGACATCGTCGTGGTTCACGCGGATCGGGTGGCGGAGGATTTCCACGCTCGGTTCGACGCGACGGGAAGAACATACCGATATAGCGTTCTAGAACGGGAGACGCGCTCTGCGCTTTACCGACGCTCCGCGTGGGTTTTGCAGGGCCGTCTGGATCTCCAGGCGATGCGCAGGGCCGCCGCGTTTCTGAGAAAGCATCAAGACTTCACATCCTTTGCCGCCGCCGGAGCGCCGACGGAGAACCGGATCGTCGACCTGCGCCGGATCGAAATTCGCCGAGACAGGGAGCTTCTTACGTTCACGTTCGAAGCGGATCGCTTCCTCTGGCATATGGTCAGAAACCTGGTTGGTTTTTTGGCCGAGGTCGGCCGAGGAAAGGTCCCACCCCGGGAAACCGCGCAGGTCCTTGAGGCTCGGGACCGGCGCCGCGCGGGGCCCATCGCCCCTGCTCAGGGTCTCTGCCTGGTCGCCGTTAGCTATCCAGCCGCGACGGCCTAAGACGACGGAACAGGACGGCTCCTAAGACACCGTAGAGCTCCGGCGGGTCTCTTTCCCGGTATAACGGCGAAGCGCAGGCCCAGGAGATCCGGAACCCGCACACCTGCCCCGACCCTTCGGGGGGACGAACGCTCCACGGGCTCAAATAATTGAACCCTCCACCCACGTTTTCGAGAGGTGTTCAAATACCTCACCCCTCCCGTCTCCGGGCGCTTTCAAAGCGTTCTCAACTACCGGCCGATGGGAGCCAGCGGGTCCGCCGTAATTTGCAGGGCGCCCCCGAGATTGTGGACCAGGTCGTTCGCGTTCGGAAGTTCATTCACCTCTGGGCTGGTCGCGCAATCAGGCGTCACCACGATTCCCCATCCCATATTGTGATGACAGCAGTTCCGCAAAACCATAGCCTGCGCAAAGTGGAATATCAACATCCCGCTCAACATGTTGGAGCTGCACGTGTTCTGTAGGATGTCCGGACGCGTCTCCGAATCTCGGACGGCAATCCCGAAATGGTGGTTGTCAAAACAGAGGTTCTTCAAAAGGTAAGGACGTGCACCTGCGAAGATGAAAACGCCCGATTCCCGATTCCGGCAGACCTCATTATCGACCAAAGCGGGGCGGGACCGGGGACCATAGATCACGATTCCCGAGAGGATCCCCTCGGTCGCCCGACAGGCTGTAATCGTGCAGGTAGAATCAAGGAGGTTGATCGCCGAATGCTGATCGCTGCCGACATACCGAAAGCTAATGCCCTGGATCAATCCCTCCGGGACCTGTTGCAGATAGAGGGGTCCGCTGCGCCGATTGAAGATCTGAACAGCGTCTCTTCCGGCGCCCACGAGCATGACGGGGCGGCGCGCCATGAAGATCTTGTCCTCGTAAAGACCCGGGCGGACAAAGACTTGATCTTCCGCGCCCGCCTCCTCCAGAGCAAAACTCGGAAGGGAGTAGCAGTTCGGGTCTCCTGCATCGACCACCAGAGTTTTCCCGCCCCTCGGATTAGGGGGAATCGGAGCGTCGAGCGTAGGGGCCATGCGATCCCTCTTTTTTTCCAAGTCCCGCACTTCAAATCCCTCGCCTCGGCGGCAAGCGGAGAGCGCGTCGAGCGGGTTTTCCTACAGGGTCTGACGCAGATAGACCGCCGCCCAAAATATCGCCAACGCCGTCAGGAGAATCGCCCTTCCCAGCCACACCCGCGAGGGGGCGTTTTCGGACGGTTTTATGGACGGGCCAATGAGAAAATCCTGAACCAGCGTGAGTCCAATGGCCACCGCGACCAAAACGAGCTTGATCAATAAAAAGACCCCCCAGTCTGACTCCAGTCGCGCGGAATTTCCTTCATGAATCAGATTAAACACACCGGTGGCGAGAAGGAGCAGGAGGCTCGTCCATCGTAGGGCGCGGAAGCGCTCCTCCAGCATCTGGAGCGGTTCACCTTCGATCCCCGGAAATTGGCTGGCCATCGGTCTGAAGACAATCTGATAAAACAGAAGGCCGCCGATCCAGCTCGCGGCAGCGAGCAGATGAATCCACATCACCAGGGTAGGGGGCATGCCTTCCGTGCCTCTAGGTCAGACTCGCTCTTGGAAACGCAGTCGGTTCAGAAATCGGGACACTTCTATCCGGTCGAAAAGCTGAGCGCTTACTTCTCTTGGGCCTCCACCGGGTCATCATGAGACGATTTATTTCTTCAATGAAAACCCGTCTTCGCCGATGCCTTGCTCTCAGATCCCTTCCAGAGGACACATTACTCCCGGAAATCAGCTGAAGTATAGGCCGGACCGATGCAAGAATCAAGAATGCGATAATCCTTAATGTCTAGCCAAAACAGAAATGTCCGGTTTTCACGGGTGAGTGAAAATAAGTAACTACTCAGGTCTCCTGAGACTCTCTTAGCAGACCCCCATCAGTTTTTTTCATAAAAACCAACCCTTGGATACCCCCCAGCTTGATTTTCGTTGGAGGATGTGTCAGATCCTCGATATGCAAGGCGATCAATTGGTCTCGGACCAGTGCCAACTGAACGACGAGTTGATCGCCCGGAAACGCTCCACTCAAGTTCAAATTAAGAGTCACATATTATCAATAATAATCTTAAAAAGTTTCTGAAGCAGAGGGTCGCTTCAGAACCGTCCGGATGCTGCGGCGACGGCTCGCACTCAGATCAGCGGCGACGGGAGGAATTTTGAGAGAATCGGATGACAGGATAAACAGTATACCCATAAATTTGTCTCACACCCGGATGATCAATTTCGTTTACATTTTCCTGAAAAAGAAGTAGAGTTAGAGGTTATGATCCGGAGTTTCCGGGACAAGGTTTCAGAACCACCATCGCCCGGGAAGGGCCGAGGAGAGCGGCTCGCGCCCGGTGAATCGATCGAGCTCCAGACCAGGACCGTGAGCATTGCATGAAAATTCCAGAACATTTCGATTCGGGAAAAACCATTTTCTCCTTTGAATTTTTCCCTCCGAAGACCGAGATCGGGTTCCAAGAGCTCCTCAAGACCGTCGGCGAACTGAAGACCCTCTCGCCCACGTTTGTTTCGGTAACCTATGGTGCAGGAGGGAACACCCGAGAGAGAACCATCGAACTGGTCCGTTTGATCAAGCGAGAACACGGGATCGAGACGATGGCGCACCTGACCTGCGTCGGATCGAACCGTTCGGAAACCGACCGGATCCTCACCCGCCTCCATGAATCAGGGGTCGAAAACATACTGGCGCTCCGCGGAGACCCTCCGCGGGGAGAACGGGAATTTCGTCCCTGCCCCGACGGTTTTTCTCATGCCTCCGAATTGACCGCCTATATTCGCAGCCGATTCGGTTTTGCCCTGGGAGGCGCCGGATATCCGGAAGGCCACATCGAATGCAGGGATTTGGAAAAGGATCTGGTCCATCTTAAAATGAAGGTCGATGCCGGACTCGATTTTATCATCACCCAATTGTTTTTCGACAACCGCCACTACTTTGACTTTAGCAGCAGGGCGATCCGGGCCGGGATCTCCGTTCCGATCATTCCGGGTATCATGCCGATCACCAACGTGGGACAGGTCAAGCGCTTTATCGAAATGTGCGGGGCTTCCATTCCAAGCGACCTGCTCGCCGAACTGGAATCGGTGCAGGACGATCCGAAGGAGGTCGTGCGGGTCGGCATCCGTTTTGCCAGCCAACAGTGCAGGGATCTTCTCTTGGGCGGCGCACGCGGAATCCATTTTTATACGCTCAATCGATCGTTGGCGACGCGCGCCGTTTTGGAATCGCTCTCCGACCTGCGATAGGATGCGCTTCTGGCCTCCGGAATCCTTCCTTTTAGTCGCCGCCTCACCGCCCGTTGACTTCCTGTGCCCCACCCAGGTAGGTTTAGGTATGTCTTACACCGTTCAGGAGAGTGGTCATGAAGATCTTTGTCACCGGAGGAACGGGATATATTGGAAATGCGGTCGTGGAGGCACTCTGCCGAGCCGGTCATGATGTGAGCGCGATGACTCGATCCGTCGATAGAGCCAGGTCTATTGAACGGTACGGTGCCCGCGCGATCGAGGGGGATCTCAGAACCCTCGAAAAGGTACTGCCCGTGATCCGAAAGATGGACGGGCTTATCCATCTGGCAGCCGAATCGTCCGCCGATTTGGCGAAGCTCGATCAGCAAGCCGTCGAAGTCATGCTCGATGCCCTCTCCCAATCCGATGGGCTGCGCCGTTTTATCTATACCAGCGGGGTTTGGGTTCTGGGAGACACAGCGGGAAAGTTTATTGATGAGAGCGCATCCACCGATCATCCCCTGCCTCTGGTGGCCTGGCGCGCTTCCCTGGAAAGAAAAGTTCTCTCCAGTACAGGACGCGGGATCACCAGCTGCGTGATCCGGCCCGGGGTGGTCTATGGCGGGTTCGGAGGACTGATCGGCATGCTCTTCGCCTCCGCGGCAAAACAGGGGGCTGTCCAGATCGTTGGAAATGGTGAAAATCACTGGGCACTGGTCCATCGGGAAGACCTTGCGGATCTCTATGTCCGTGCGGTCGACCAGGGGCCGGCCGGACAGGTTTTTAATGCAACGGACGGATCGCGACTCACCGTACGTTCCATCGCGGAAGCGCTCAGCGCCGCCAGCGGACACTATGCCAAAGTCAATTCCATTCCACTCGCCGATGCGAAAACCCAGATGGGTCCGCTCGCCGATGCCCTTTCGATAGATCAAGAGGTTTTCAGCTGGCTCGCCGGACACCTCCTCGACTGGACCCCGCGGCATAGGTCCTTGGTCGCCGAGGCGGACGCGCTCTTTCGGAGCTTTAAGGCGGGCCCGTAAAAGGAGTTCCGGACGGCCTGTACTTCGCCTCTGCGGCCGCGTTCCAGGAAATACCCTCGTTTGTCTCCCTTGGATTCAAAAAAGGCCGGAACCTCGAGGGCACCTCCTGGAAGAGCGGACATCGTCAAGCTCACCGATTTCTATGGGCCAGGATCCGGTGTGCAGATTCCCGGGTATCCAGGATATCCGTTACTTCTTTGACACCGGGTACGCTGTTTGCGATACATTCCGCACGCTTCTTCTGTTGGACGGTATCGACCTGACCAATCAGATGAACGACGTGCGATTTGGTAATCACGTCGATGTGGTGGTCGGGAGTCAGGTCACTTTTCGCAAGAAGGTCTTTGACTTTCGCGGGCAGAACGCGGAGTCACGGGCCTCTGCTTGGAAGGCGAGGACCCAGAGAGCGATAAAAAGAGTTGAAGTGATCTGTTGGACTTTCATTGTCCTTCCTCTCCTTCGGAGACGTCGGTGTCACCTTTTCGCGAATTTCGGTTAATTCTAATCGCCCGGTCCCCATAGGAAGCGCGGGAACTGATCCTTTGAATCCTAGCAGACCGGAACCTCGGGTCGCAAGCCGGATCCCTTCTCGCGGAACACCCCCCGGAGCGCTCCGGGACCGCAATCGGGCCCCTTTTCACGCCACTGGCCGTCCGGGCCCGGTTCCCACCGGGAGTCCCGCGACCCGGGCCGAGGATTCAGAGCGAACCGAGACAAAGATCACGATCGAGTCTTGATGTGCTTTTTCGTTCTGCCGGATCTGTCGATACGAGCGGGGCATCAAAGGGGGCAGAGCAGGTAGTGACCGGAGGGGGATCAGTCGAACGCATCGCTGACCGGCAACACGCCCGCCGAACAGGCGAATGACCCGGCCAGATTCGCCCGGACCGGTACCGCCAGGCCAGGCTCGGTCAAATCAAGCCATATCGGAATCCGAGCCGCCAGAACCTCACCCCGCGCCGCGAGCCCGCGGCGCCTTCGGAAGGTGCCAGCACCGTGCCGATCGACCGGAGGAGGATCGACCCGTCCGGATCCGAAACGACAGGCCCGCGGCTAGGAATCCCTTTGAAATCCGATCGTCCTGCCCAGGCTGACGGCGGCGACAGGTGCCTCAGGTCAAGCTCTACTTAATTACTAGAGCTGAACTGATCGGAGAGCAACTGTATGACCTGAAATGAAAGCTTAGGCACCGAAGCGCTCGTATCGACAATTCCTTCGCTTGAAAAGGGCGGAGGATTGACGTCTCGAAGGGTCACAAAGAGCCTGTCGACTCCGTTCGTCATCATCCATGGAACGGTCAGGTTGTAGTAAGCGGCTTGATCGCGCTGACCCTGGTCAAAATCGGATCCCGTAAAATTGGTGTCGTAATAGATCTGATCACTTCCAACGGACGGAAATCCAAACTCAGTGATCCAAAAGGGTTTCCCCGTGATTCCCTGAGCCGCGTAAGCCGCGGGCCACCCGTATACCTGACTCACGTACTGTGCTATATCGCTCGTACTTCCTCTCGTATGCGCTACGATATAATCAATATGGTTACGGTTCGGGTAAATGGGATCGTTCAGGACCGCGTTGATCCAATCGGGCTGATTATTTTGGGTCATTCCCCCGATCAAAACCTGCATGCTGGGGTCCGCTGCTTTAATCGTCGTATAAGCCAGCGAGAAGAGCTTCGCATAGTCCGCGCTCGTTCCGAGCCATTGCTGGGGCGTTTCGGATTCGGGGAAGATCTCCCAATATTTGATGTATGGACTATAGCGGGCAATCGCCGCCGCAAGGAAACTCTGCCAGGCGTTATACCCCGCCGGCGACGTGGGAGGATAAATGCTCGCGGAGGAATCGTTGGGTCCCGCCGGATCGGACGAGGCCCAAGGTGGGACTCCATAAATCACGGCGAGGATCGCAAGGCCGTGGCGTTGGGCCGCCTGAACGGAAACGTCCTGCTGAGACCAGTCGATCGGCGCGGGAGCCTCCAACGGCTGCACCACGTTCCAGCTAAAATCGATACGAATCATTCCCGCATGCGCAGCTGAGGCCGCGTATGCGATGGCGTCCTTGTTGTCCGGAGAGTCTCCGGTATACATGATCGCGTGGGACCCGATAAGGCTCACCCCGCACCTCTGACAAGGGGTCGGAACGTTCACCACGATGATCTCCATTCTTCCGGAGACCCTTCCCAGGGAAGCACTGATTAGGTCCCCGCCCTGGGCGACTCCCGTTAAGACACCGCCGGGTGAGATCGTGGCGACCGCGAGTGTTTTCGACTGCCAATGAACCAACGCGCTCAGATCGGCCGTGCTCTGATCCGAATAGGTTCCCGTGGCCGCCAGGGCCTGAGTGAGCCCGACGCCCACTGTCGGATTCGGCGGGTTGATCGCGATCGACACCAGAACGGGCGCCCCCCTCGCGTCGTGCTCGAAGATCGAGAGCCCGAGCATCAGAGAGAGGGCCAAAAACAGCCCGATGTTATTTTTCATCGCTTCTCCTTTGTGACGGCGGCAGCGCCGTCCCATCGAATTCTCATTGAAGGACTGGCCGTGTAGAGTCGCCGGACATATTATCGGAGAATGTTCGAAACCACAAGCCAAATAACGGGCCGACTCACCCCAAAATGGTGACGCGCGATCCTGAATCAAAGGCGGGGAAACCGACTCGCCCGGGTCAAATCACCGATCACCGCCCGCTTTTTTGACAATAAACGCCGAATGCTTTATGATCAGGTCTTCCGGAAATTGTTCCTTTATAACATGGAGTTCAGAAAATGGCTCGAAACGAGCTGATCTGGGCAGGGATGGTCCGATATCATTCCAGGATCCGACCAGATGACCCTTGAGCCCGAATTTAAGACACTCGCCGAAAAGATCACGGGGCGCCCTCGGAGGGGCTCGATCGAAATCATCCTGACGGTCGAGCATGAGGGCCTCACCCGGTTCGCAAATAATGTTGTTTCCCAGCATATCGAACAGCAGAGCCGCGAACTCAGCATCCGGGTGTTGAGGAACCATCGACAAGGAACGGCGAGCTGCAACCAATGGGATGATGCGATGCTCGACCAAACGGTTCGACGGGCCGAAGAACTGGCCGCACTTCAGCCCGAGGACCCGATGCTCCTTCCTCTCCTCGGGCCTCAATTCTTCGAACCTCTTCCCCGGCTGAGCCGTCCCCTGTTGGCCCTTCGACCCGAGCAGAAGGTTGGAGCAATCCGAAAGGTCGTCTCCTCCTATCTGAAAGAGGACTTAAGCGGCGCAGGAATCTTCTCCCACGGACGACACGCCGTTGGATTGGCCAACAGCGAGGGCCTCTGGGCCTTTCATGAAGGCACCTCCTCAACCTTCAGCACGACGGCGATCGGGGAAAATAGCTCCGGTTGGGCGGAACAGAGTCATTGGGATATCCATAAAATTCAGCCTCCAACCGTCGGGAGGCGAGCGGCGGAAAAAGCTCTGGCGAGCCGACACCCGAAAAGCATCCGCTCCGGGGCATATACCGTCATTTTAGAACCGGCGGCGGTGGCGGAATTAATGCTGTTTATGGCCTGGAACGGATTCGGAGCACTCGCCTATCAGGAAGGGAGGAGTTTTTTGAGCGGAAAAATGGGACGGCGGTTGATCGACGAGCGTCTCACGATCCTCGACGATGTGACGCACCCCGACAGCACGGGTCTCCCTTTTGATTTTGAGGGAACGGCGCGCCAACGGGTGGTACTGATCCGGAATGGCCTTGCAGAAGCCGTCGTCTATGATCGGCGCACGGCCGAGCACGACCATCGGGCGTCGACCGGCCACGCCCTCCCGCAGCCAAACACCTCCGGCCCGCTGCCCATGAACCTCGTCATGGAGCCCGGGGATAGCACACTCGCCGAAATGATCTCCTCGACGAATCGAGGCCTCTTGGTCACTCGTTTTCATTATACAAACCTCCTGGATCCGATTCCCTTGAGCATTACCGGGATGACCCGGGATGGAACCTTTTGGATTCAGGATGGGAAGATTCGCCACGGCGTCAAAAACCTCCGATTCACGCAGAGCGTCGTCGAGGCGTTTAACCGGATCGAATCTATCGGGCGGGAGGCCGTGTTGACCCACCCGTTTTGGGGAATCGGAATCGTCTGCCCCGCATTAAAAATCCGAGACTTTAAATTCAGCAGTGAGACCATGTTCTAAGGATTTCGAGTGGTGTACCCATGAGAGAGTTTGCCGAAATCGCGCTACAGAGCGCTCGGGCGGAAGGAGCCTCGTACGCCGACATCAGAATGATCCAGACCCGCTTCGAAGACCTCACGGTCCGAAACGGCCGGCTGGGAGACGCCCGCGTGGGGGAGACGCTCGGGTTCGGTGTCCGGGTGATCGTGGGCGGTGCGTGGGGCTTCGTTTCCAGTCCACAACTGACCCGAAGGGAGATTCGTCTTCTTACGCGCCACGCCTGCGCTCTGGCAGCGGCGAGCGCCCGGCTTCAGAACAAAAAGGTCCGCCTCAGCAAAGAAGTCGTTCACGAAACGTCATGGCAGACTCCGGTCGTCATTGATCCGTTCTCGGTCCCCCAGGGCGAAAAACTGGATCTCCTCTTCCAGATCGACAAGATTCTTACCGCGGATCGCCGGATCAAAGTCGCGGAATCGACGATGGGCTTCCTCAAGAAACGCCAGTGGCTTGCCACGAGCGAGGGAACCTGGATTGACCAAACCTTGATTCGAAGCGGTGCCGGTTACTCGGCCACCGCCGTCGATGGAAACGAAGTGCAGGAGAGATCCTACCCCATGTCCTTCGGAGGACAGTTCATGAGTCTGGGATACGAGCTGATTCCTGCATTAAAACTCTCCGAGAACGCCGAGCGTACGCGTGAAGAAGCGGTCGCGTTGCTCAGCGCGAAACCCTGTCCCGCCGGGAAGACGGATCTGATCCTGGACGGGACGCAGCTGGCCCTGCAGATCCATGAGTCGTGCGGTCACCCCGCCGAACTCGACCGGGTGTTGGGAATCGAAGAAAATTACGCGGGACGAAGTTTCCTTACGCCGGAAAAATATAAGAAGTTTCGATTCGCCTCAAAGGCAGTCACGTTAATGGCCGACTCCACCTTGCCTGGCGGCCTGGCCACCTTCGGCTATGACGACGACGGGGTCCAGGCGCAGCGCTGGCCCATCGTGAAGGAGGGAATCTTTGTCGGATACGCAACAAACCGCGAATTCGCCCCGTTTGTCGGCGAGAAGAGCCGGGGCGCTTGCCGCGCTGACGGATGGGGCCACTTCCCCCTTATCCGGATTCCGAACCTTTCCCTGGTGCCCGGAGAATGGCGATTCGAGGATCTCATCGCCGATACGGCAGACGGGGTCTTCATGTGCACCAACAAGAGCTGGTCGATCGATCAGATGCGATACAACTTTCAATTCGGCTGTGAGATCGGATGGGAGATCAAGAACGGGCGACTCGGGGCGATGCTAAAGAACTGCACCTACCAGGGAATCACGCCTCAATTCTGGCGCTCGTGCGACGCGGTTTGCGGGGAGGAATATTGGCGGCCCTGGGGGGTGGTCAACTGTGGAAAGGGACAGCCCGGCCAGCGCGCCGAGATGTCTCATGGGGCGGCACCCGCCAGATTCCGGAACGTCACCGTGGGAGTCGGAAACAAATGATCGATTTGACCCTGCATCCACAGGCCTCCGGATCACATGGCCGAGCCTCTTTCAACTCGGTTCCGATCCACCCTGAATCAGGAGCGCCGGCATCATGAATCAACGAGATGAGGCCTACTTGCTCGGTTTCCTCTACGGCGCCCGAAAACCCGGTTCAGCCATCATCCATCATCGGGACCGCGAGGTGATGGAAGAGGCGGCCCGGTTTCTTCAATTGGCCTGCGCGCACCGAAAGATTCCCCACGTACGTCTCCATCATCCAGAGCGCCCCCTTAATGGAACCCTCGACGAGAACATTTTAACCCTGCCTTCGGAGATCATCCAAGAAATCGACCTCCCCCTTCCCGCTCTGTTCAAGCGGTTTTCGGCGTTCCTTCCCGATGTCCACCGTGGGATCCTAGAGGGATGCGGAACGCTCTGCTATAAAAAAGAGAGCCGTCGCATCGGGATCAGCTTTACCTCGACCGATCCGACATGGTTGGAAGAACTCCACGCGGAAGTGGGCCGAGAATATCCATGCGGGCCGGTTCAGAAAAGCGAGCGGGGAAGTTACTGGTTCGGGATTGCGGATGCCTCCACACGCGCCTATGCCACCTGGCTTTATCATGACCCGCAAGCACCGCATTCGAAGGCACGACGGCGGAAACTTCGGCAAGTGCTCGGGCAGCTGAGCGAACTTAGATCCGGGGAAATGGCGCCTGAAGAGAACTCGCTCTCGGAAAAGGGCTCGACGGGAAAAGGATGAAAACCTCAGGATTCTTCGTGAATCTTTCGAATCATTTCGGCGAGTCGGACCGGATCCTGCGATAGTTCTTCAATCATCCCTCTTGCCTCCGCGACCAGGGGGATACCCACATCCGGAAGAATGGCTTCCACCCCCATCGTCCTCGCCTTCTTTTCGACCATGATCCGGATGGTCGCGAAGTGCTCTCCGGCCTGTTCCTTCAGATCGCGCAGCGCCGAACGGGTCCACTCCATCTCCGCCTGCGGAACCCGAACGACCACGTCTCCCTGGATTTTCGCCTGACATGAAAGGCGGTAGGGAGCCTTGAGTTCGGCCTCCTCGAGCATGTTCTCCTCATCCAGATCGATCTCGCTCAGATCAGGCATCCCGTCGATCACCCAGACTCGACAAGAGCTACAGGTCGCAAATCCACCGCAGTCATGGCGTAGCGATTGTCCCAGGCACTCCGCCGCCTCCAGCAGGGTGGCACCGGAGGGGATCTCTCCGCTGATTCCTAGCGGCTTAAAGGTGACCTTCGGCATCGGGAAGGACCAAAATAAATCAGTATTATAAGAGATCCTCCCGCTAAAATCAAGCCGATCGTCGCCTATCCCACTGCGCCGTTTTTATCTCTGCCCCGAATCTGGATCTCTTTCAGACCGACATGACGGCCCGGATGCAAGGGCGATCAGTCTAACCGCTCGGGTCGGCTTTTCCCCACGAGAGAGGAAGCTGTTCGATTTTTTTGGCGAGTTCAAAGTCTTTCGGACTGATTCCTCCGGCGTCATGGGTCACCAGATCGATCGTGACCCGACTGTAACTGTTAAACCATTCGGGGTGATGATCCATACTCTCGGCCAGCAGAGCAATTTGGCTCATGAATCCAAAGGATTCAACGAAATCCTTGAATTTAAAGGCCTTGTGTAATTTTCCCGATCTCAGGCTCCATCCATCGAGCTCTTTGATTCTATCCGATATCTGGCTCTCGTTTAACTTTTCTGCGCGTGTCATGTTCTATCCTCACGTAACCCTCATCCTCTCCGAGATTAAAGATCACCCGACGGTTCGCCAGGTCCATCGCAAACTCTTCTTTCATTATAAACTTTGAGGATCATCGGATCAAACCCTCCCCTCAACGGATCTTGGGATCTTGCAAGAGCGAGAAATATCATCGCCGCAGCGCTAAACGGCATCCCCCCGAGGAACCGTCTTTCGCCCTTTTTTGACGTCCGCCCGCCGCCGTTTTTTTTCCAGCATTTTTTCCTTTGCCCGCCGGCTCCGTTTCCGCTTTTTTCGACGGATCTTCTCTATTTCCTGGCGGTGTTCGCTGGCAGCCCCCGAGATACGTTCCTCCAGTTTTTCAGCCAATCTGCGTCGGGCGAAAAACCGATTCAATCCCTGGGATCGTTCCGATTCGCAGCGGACCGAAACCCCGGAGGCGCGGTGCGTCAGAATGACGCACGTCGCGGCCTTGTTTACATTTTGGCCCCCGGAGCCGCGGGATCGGACAAAGTGCTCTTCGAGATCCTCCTCACGGATCCCAAGTTTCTGAAGGCGCACCGCCAAGGCGTTCGCTTTTTCCGCGCTGATGGGAAAATGGGGCATCGGTTCTCTCGGGAGAAGAAGCTCTTTGGAGGTAATGGTAAGAAAAACCCCGGCGAAAGTCAAAAAAATTGCGGAGAGAAGTCAGGAATGACATTGCGCCTTATTGAAAGATTCGTTTCACCTCTGAAGAGGGCCGTTTTCCCGATCCTCTGGCTAGCGGGTCGTCCTGGTTCCCCTTCGGGGGGAGCTTCCACGCACTCCTTCGACGGGAATGCGACGGTATCACTCTTGCAAGCATCAGGCTGGAGAAGTACGGCACGAATCAGCAACTCCATGACCAACATTCAACGCAGAAAGGATCAGACCCATGAGGGTAAAGATATGGATTTTAGCTTTTGTGGGATTGGCAATGCTCGCCTCCTTACCGCAGAACGGATTTGCTCTCGACACCGATACAGCCAGCCCATTTGGATTCGGCCTTGGGCCTCGGGCCGGTTATATTCAAAGCGAAAATGCGGATAGAGGGAACTGGACTGCGGGAGTCCAAGCCCGCCTTCGACTCCTGCCGATGCTGGCGATCGAGGGGGCAGTCGATTACCACGAGCAGGACTTTGCTAACGGCGCTGCCAGGGTCAGTAACTATCCTGTAACGCTCTCGGCCTTGCTTTACATCTGGCCGCTCGGTCCGATTCAACCCTACATCGTCGGAGGGGTGGGCTGGTATTATACCACCGTCGACTATCGAGGCCCGCTTGCCGGGCAATCGAGTACCACGAGCAACCAATTTGGATATCACGCCGGTGGAGGATTGGATCTCGCCTTGAGCAAAATGGTCACTCTAGACGCCGATATCCGTTACATCTTTTTAAATCTCCCGAGCGAGCTCAAGGACCGAGCGGCGAGAGATATCGACGCAAACGGCTGGATGGTCACCGTCGGTTTGACGTTCTATGTCTTTTGAGAATGAATGGGACGAAAGAGGCGTATGGATGTGCGCGTTGCTGGCTCTGGCCCGGTGGGCTCGACGGGGAAACGGCCCCGCCGATCAAGCGGATCCGACCCGCACTGACCTTTCCCGCCGCCCGGGAGGACCAGCACCGCCACGACGCTACGGGGTCCAGATGAAGGAGGAGTCGATCCGGCCGGCCGAATGCCCTGGCCGAAAAGAGCCCTTCGTCCAATTCCTTCCGGGATAAATCCGGTGGGAGGCGCCCTCAAGGGGCCCTCCTCTCCCACTGAACAGAGGCCACTCTCGATTTCCCGCCTGACGGTCTGAACGAAGCCCCCGCCCCTCCCCATACCGATTAAACGCTTGGCCCTCCATTGATCCCGTCCGAGTCTTCTTTCCCTTCCTTCGCGCGGGTCGGGCCAAGAACAAACCCGCGGCTCTGGTCCCACATATCCCCGGGATTGCATATAAGGGGCCATTAACGTAAAATAACTCGAAAACAGGTTGGACAACCGTGGCTCGGATCATCTTTCATATGGCGTTTCCGGTTCACGATCTAGAAGCAGCGAAGCGCTTCTATGTAGAGGGCTTGGGCTGCGGGCTGGGTCGCACTTCCGCCAGAGCCATCACCCTTCAACTCGGCGGTCATCAATTGGTCGCTCATTTGACGGACCATGCGATCGAATCGCAGACAGGAATTTATCCGAGGCATTTCGGGCTGATCTTCTCATCGGAACGAGAGTGGCAGGAACTCGCCGAACAGGCCCAGAAAAGAGGCCTTGAGTTCTATCAGAAACCGCGCCGACGCTTTGAAGGGACCCCCCTCGAACATGCAACCTTTTTTCTCGAAGATCCCTCCAAGAACCTCCTCGAATTCAAACATTACAAACACGATTCCGCGATCTTCGGTGAACAGGGAGACGGCAGGGTCGGAGACCCATAAAGACTCGATGGGCGTCCTTTACAGGATACCGATCCGGCGAATTACTAATAGGGCGGCAGCGGCGAATAGATCATCGGTGTACCCAGGAGCCATTGAAGCCATCCCTTCATTTTCTCCTCGGGGAGAGGGGCTCGGTTCAGGCGCATCTCGATTTTGAACCCGGAGAGGTTTCCCACGATACCGAGCACAGCATATGCATCTTCTCCTTCCACCACGAGGCGTCCGGTCTGAAACTCGGAGAGGTTCGCGATCACGCGCCCGGTCGGCGCAGTTGACTCCACAAGCGCGGGAAGATCCTTCAACTTGGCCTGAATATACCCTCGATAGAACAATTTCGATTCAGGTTGGAGATCATGAAAGTTTTTTAATACCTCTCTTGGATAACCCGACAGGAATGTCCTCAGGGTGGAAGGGCGGTGCCCTAGCTTGGAGATGAACCGCGCAGCGGGAACCAGCAACTCGTAGCGGTCCGATATCGTATACTCGATCTGGCATGGACCAAAAGCATCCGGCCAGGAACAGGCGAGCTGGCCAGCCGGATCCTCGGAAGTAATCGACAGCGCGTCTTCCCCCCAATCGATGAAGAGAGGAAGACCGAGGAGCTCGATTGCCCCGCCCAGAATCGATGCCCTCTCGGCCATCCAGCTGTAACGTTTGGCTTCTCCCCTCCTCTCGCCCGGCGTAATGACCTCATTTGGAGCAATCCTGAGACGGACAAAACCATGAGGTTGTCGAAACCCGATCCAAAACATCCCCTCGCGATGATGAAGCTTGATGCCCAATTTATCCGGAACGTGCCAAGGGTGGCCAATGGAGAGATACCCGTCGGACGAAGCGCACCTCTGGAAGAGATCGTGGTGTTTCGCGGCGAGAAGGAAAAAATCTCCCTCCCAGGGGTTCAGGACTTCGACCAGCGTCACCTCGTCGACGGTCCAAGCTGCCAGACAATCGATCTCCTCAAGGCGGCTGACACAAAACTCTTCGAGGTAACAGGCCACCTCCTGATCCGCCCCCTTGATCGGAACGTCCAACCTTCGCAAGCCGTCACAGAGCGCCATGACCTCCTCGAAATCAAAGGTCGACTGAGATTCCCAGCGCCGTTCGCGCATCCGGCCCCCCCGAAAGAAAACGTCCGAATAGAAAATAATTTCTATCTTATCAGATGCGCCCGGTGAAGTCCCGCGAAAAGAACCCTCCATCATCGCACACCTCCCCAGCTCACGCGGGGGGAGAAAAAGGGGGGAGACCCGCGAATGAATTGAGGCGTTTCCAGATCGATGCCGAGCAGCAGATTCATGATCAAGGGGCTCGGAGAAAGTTCGGGAGGCCCAAGTTGAATTGATTCCTCATAAAAACTCCTTGCATGAGCTTCCCAAATCTGAGATTATAAGGCTCCGAAAAAAATGGGATTTAACAGAATCATTCAGATTCAGATGGCTCAGAGGCAGAAATGGTTCCCCCTCCGTTCGATATCCCTTCCTCCAAGGAAATTCAGGTCGCGCACTGGTGCCGTCCCGATCGACCCGCCGAAAACGATATCGTCGCCCATTTCCGCGTCCGGGGTCTTCAACCGACGCGGTGGGCCAATGGCCCCGGCGAGGTGTATACCGTTCATTCCCATGCCTATCGGAAGACCGTTTATTGTCTTGAGGGAAGCATTACCTTTTCCATTCCGGACCTTCAGCGGGAGGTGGAACTCCTTCCGGGGGACCGATTGATTCTCCCTCCCGGCACTCGTCACGGGGCCACGGTCGGACCGGAGGGTGTTACCTGCATCGAAGGGGGAGAGTGACCTCCTGCCACGCCCAACACCCAATTGGTTCAGATGTCCTTCGCATTCCCGATTCACCCTTGCTGTGACACGAATTCGATCTCTGCCCGAAGACGTTGCGACTTGGCATTCCCTCGCCCTCCCCTGAACGATATCAATGACCCGGGCCCCATGGTGCTCATCGTTTTTAGAAGGACCGGCGATCGATGGGCCCTTTGATCATTTCCCAAACTCTCCCCTAGGGCGAATGAATAGATAATTCGAGGAGGTCTGACGACGGCCCAATCGCCACCGGGAACGATCTCCCGGCCGTCGCGCTGACTCACAATTCTGGTATACTAAACGTCATCGCAGATCTCAGACACAACCATCAGCAAACCCCCGCTATGGAACCCGTGGCCATAAAATTCCCTAGGGAACCCGCGAGACCCATCGTTATGATTCAGCGTTTTGTCGACGTTGGAATCAACCAGGGATCACCCTGGTCTCGAATGAATTTACGAGCTCAAACCGTCGAAAGTTCGGGTTGGTTCCTCGGGCAATCGTCAGCGGAGAGTTGAGAGGTGGGCGGTCGATCTTCCGGAATGACGTGATCCTCAAACTGTTTTTGGGCTCGGGGATTTTGGTGATCAGCCTCGCCAATGCCCGCGCTGAACCCAGAGGTCCTGTTTCGGACCAATTTAAAATGGGTCAATGAGCAGACCAGCCCATAGATGTAAACTGCTTCAACATCCGGGTTGCATTAAAGATTTCTAACCAAGCGATGTTTCTAAGAGCTCTCACGAAATATGACGTGGAACAAATTCAGTACCTTGAGGGAGGGTGGGTGCCTGCCATGAAACCCGAAGTGCAGCTGGAACCGACAGGGTGCGCAATTGCAAGCGTCGCCGCAATCGCGGGGCTCTCTTATTCCAGGACAAAGTTGATCGCTCATTTCCTGGGCATTCAGGCCGACGACACGACGTTATGGTCAGGCACCTCACACGTTCGAAAACTCTTACGGCATTTCGGCTTTACCGGGGGCCCTCGCGAGATTCCATTTCGTTCCTGGAATGAGCTGCCGGATCTCGCGCTCCTATCCATTAAATGGCACCTGAAGCAGGGCCGGCCATCCTGACACTGGGCGCTGTTCGTGCGCGAAGGGGGTCATGCCCATGTGCTCGAAAAACCGAAGGACCGATTTCGGGCGCATGAAACCCAAGTGGTTCATTCCCGTGACGAATCTCGGAACCATCGCATCGTCAGAGGGGAGATAGGGCAACATGGACACGCAATCCGATGGCATCAATCCGCCGGACGACCTGCGAGGCGTCGGCACTTCCCCCAAGGACATATTTGCCGGCGGGGGCGAGATGGGCGCGCTCATGCGTTCGACAGACTGGTCCAAAACGAGGCTCGGTCCGGTCGAAAACTGGCCGAGGAGTCTCAGGACCATGCTGGGCGTCATACTGAGAAACCGGTTCCCCATGATGATCTGGTGGGGGCCGGATCTGTTCAATTTTTACAACGACGCCTACCGCCCCATTCTGAGGGACAAGCACCCTGAATCGCTCGCAGCCCGCGCCGCGGACCTTTGGGCCGAGATCTGGGATTTCGCCGGTCCGCTGGCCCACGGCATCCTGGAGGGCGGTCCCGCGACCTGGATGGAAGACGTTCAGCTGTTCATCAAGAGCGGCTCTCTCTCCGAAGAGACCTATTTCACATTTTCCTATAGCCCCATTCCCGGAGACGACGGCCTCGTCGGCGGCCTCCTCAACACGGTGCAGGAAACGACGGCGAAAGTGCACAGCGAACGTCAGATCCGGGTGCTGCACGATTTGGCCGCACGGGCGGCCGAAGCGAAATCCGAGGGCGAAGCGTACCGCCTCGCCGCCGAAGTCCTTTCGGCTTATGAGCTGGACCTCCCGTTTGTGCTTTTCTATGTTCTGAACGAGGAGGCTGACGACGCGCGGCTCGTCGCTGCGAGCGGCTGGAAGGAGCAGGAAGGCAGCGCCATCCCCTCTCATGTAACGATCAACGAAGCCGCAGGGTCGCCTTCCTGGCCTTTTGCGAAAGTCATTCAAACCGCTCAGGAGATCGCCGTCGACGACCTCTCTTCGCGCTTCGGGCCGCTGCAGGAGGGTCGCTGGAACGCGCGGCCTGAACGGGCGATCGTCCTACCGCTTTCCCGTGCGGGCCAGTCGGCGCCTTATGCCTTCCTCGTCGCGGGCATCAGCCCGCACCGTAGCTTCGACGAGCGATATCGACGGTTCTTTCGGGCAACCGCGGATCAGGTGGCAAACGTCATCGCCAACGCCCGCGCGTATGAGGGGGAGAAGAAGAGGGCGGAGTCGCTGGCCGAGATCGATCGGGCGAAGACCGCCTTCTTCAGCAACGTGAGCCACGAGTTCAGAACTCCTCTCACGCTGCTTTTGGGGCCGGTCGAGGACGGGCTGGCGGACACCAAGGAGCCGCTCCCGCCCGCCCAGCGTCAGCGCTTCGAGCTCGTCCATCACAACGCCTTACGGCTGCTCAAGCTCGTCAATGCCCTGCTGGCCTTTTCTCGAATCGAGGCGGGCCGAATGCGCGCGCGGTATGAGCCGACGGACCTCTCTCGCCTCACAACGCAACTGGCCAGCGCGTTTCAGTCCGCCATGGATAAGGCAGGATTGCGTCTCATCGTGGAATGCGCGGTGCCGTCCGAGCCGGCCTACGTTGATCGTGAAATGTGGGAGAAGATCGTCCTGAATCTCATCTCCAATGCCTTCAAGTTCACATTCCAGGGGGAGATCGCCGTTCGACTCAGCGAAGCAGAAAGGCACTTCGGTCTCTCGGTCCGCGACACCGGGACCGGGATACCGGAGGACCAACGTTCTCACATATTCGAGCGATTCCACCGAGTGGAAGGCGCGAAGTCGCGCACCTTCGAGGGGACGGGCATCGGGTTGTCCCTGGTCCATGAACTGGTGAAGCTCCACGGCGGCACGGTGTCGGTGGAGAGCGTTTTGGACCAAGGATCGACATTCACCGTCTCGATTCCCAAGGGCAAGGCCCACCTTCCCGCGGAGGCCGTCTGTTCTTCGGATGCAGCCGCGCCGATTGAGGAAAGCTGGCGGACGATCTATGCCGAGGAGGCGCACCATTGGCTGCCTCAGGAGGAGGAGTCTTCCGGAAGAAAGCCGATACGTTCAGACGGCAGTGCGCCGGAGAACGATCAAGAGCAACCGTCTCAGGCGCGGATTCTGGTCGCGGATGACAATGCAAACCTTCGAACTTATGTGGCCGGACTTCTTTCGCCTCACTATGCGGTCGAGGCCGTGGTGGACGGGCAGGCCGCGCTTCAACGGGCCCGCGAGCGGCCCCCGGACCTCATCCTGAGCGATGTGATGATGCCTCGGCTGGACGGGTTCGGTCTTCTGAGAGAACTGCGGTCAGACTCCCGCACGCGGACCATCCCTTTGATCCTGTTGTCCGCCAGGGCGGGCGAGGAATCCGCCGTGGAAGGATTGGAGACTGGCGCGGACGACTACCTCGAGAAACCCTTTTCCGCACGGGAGTTGCTGGCTCGGGTGCGAACCCATTTGGAGATCGCACAGACTCGCCGAGAATGGGCCCGAGAACTTGAGCGGGCCAACAAAGAGCTGGAGGCCTTCAGCTATTCCGTTTCACATGATCTTCGCGCCCCGCTGCGTCACATCGACGGATTCAGCCAGATCCTGCTGGAGAATTATTCAGCCCAATTGGATGAGGAGGGGCGGCGGCACCTGATTCAGGTGCGAGAGGCCAGCCAGCGGATGACGCAGTTGATCGAGGACCTGTTGAACCTTTCCCGATTCACAAGAGCCGAGATGCGCCGGGTGCCGGTCGATTTGAGCCGGATGGCCGAGATCGTGGCCGAAGCGCTGAAGGAGACTCAGCCCGATCGAGAGGTCGCGTTTATGATCGAACAAGGGCTGACGGCGGAAGCCGATGAACGACTATTGCGAGTTGCGCTGGATAATCTTCTGGGGAACGCTTGGAAATACACGGGGAAGCGGGCGCAGGCTCGAATTGAGTTCGGACGGACCAGCGACGGAGGCCGGTCGGTCTATTTTGTTCGCGACAACGGGGCCGGCTTTGAGATGGCCTACTCGGGCAAACTATTCGGGGCCTTTCAGCGTCTGCATTCAGTTTCTGAATTTCCGGGAACGGGTATCGGATTAGCAACGGTACAGCGGATTATTCACCGCCACGGCGGACGCATCTGGGCCGAAGGAAAAGTGGGTGAAGGCGCCACATTTTATTTTACGCTCTACACACGACCTCCCGACAAGCACTCTGCGCAATCGATATGTTCATGATACTTCAGAATCGGGTCTACCGCAGAACCCAGATCGAACTGGCATTGCGAACGTGACAGGATGCCACAGCCTGCTCCTCATCATCCGAGCAAAGATCGCCCTGGCTCCTCGAGCTTTTGGGTTGATTTCGGAAGCATACACCGGTATGCTGAGCGGAAGACTTCACCAGGATCAACATGCTAGGGCCGTGAATTCGGTGCAAGCTCGGCGGTTTGCCGAGCGATCGGCGCAGCGTGATCGTAAGGTGGCCGACGCGGGGCCATCTCACTGATCCAGCGGCGGGGACGGTCATGTCGAAACTGCGCGTTCAAAGTTTCTCGATTTCCATCGATGGCTATGGAGCTGGGGCGAGCCAAGATCTCCGGAATCCGCTCGGCGTCCGGGGCCTTGAGCTGATGGAGTGGCTTTTCCACACACGCCTGTGGCGGAGGATGCACGGTGATGAGGATGGAGAGTCGGGGGTCGATAACGACATTGCGGAACAAGGCTTCGCTGGAATCGGCGCCTGGATTCTCGGGCGCAACATGTTTGGTCCAATCCGAGGCCCGATAACAGCTGGAAGGGCTGGCGGGGAGACGAGCCGCCCTATCACACGCCCGTCTTCGTCCTAACGCATCACCCGAGGGAGCCCCTGAAGATGGCCGGCGGTACGGAGTTTCGCTTCGTTACGGAAGGCATCTACGCCGCTTTGGAGCAAGCGACCGCTGCAGCGGGCGGCCGTGACATCCGCCTCGGTGGGGGCGTATCCACTCTTCGGCAGTATCTGCGCGCCGGACTGATCGACGAACTGCACCTGGCCATCCGTCCCGTCTTACTGGGTGTCGGGGAACACCTCTTAAACGACATCGATATGCGCGCTTTGGGCTATGAATCCGGAAAGTACATCGCGGGGGAGCGTGCGACCCACGTCTTTCTGCGCAAGCGCAGATGACCGGGCGGCCCCTCCGGCGGGTTCCGCGCGACCCGGCCCTTAAGGGAACCCGCTCGGTCCATGCGGTGAAACGTCATTTCGAGGGTTTCCCCGAATTTCACCGGGATTGCTCTGCCAGCATTGGACCTGAGTATGAATCCGTTCGAAGCGGCTCGAAAAAACGAGCGGGTTTCGAAGTCGAAAACGGGAGCGCGCCGCAGAATCATCCCTCCCCCTTCAACTTTTTAATGGCCCGGGTCAAGAGGGGAACAATTTCAAACACGTCGCCGACAATACCATAGTTGGCGATTTTAAAGATGGGCGCATTGGGGTCCTTATTGATCGCGACGACACATTTCGAAGATGACATACCCGCCTGGTGCTGGATGGCGCCGGAAATGCCGCACGCGACATAGAGAAGGGGAGAGACCGTCTTTCCGGTGAGGCCAACCTGATAGGAATGGGGCTTCCAACCTGCGTCCACCGCGGCCCGCGAGGCCCCGACGGCTGCGCCGAGGGCCTCCGCCAGTTCCTCAATCATTTTAAAATTCTCCGGCGCTTTAAGTCCCCGCCCGCCCGAAACGATGATCGAGGCCTCGGTCAATTCGACACGCGAGCCTGCGGTCGCAATAACTTCCCGGATCTTTGACGCCAACGCATCGAGATTAAAGCCGGCCGTCACCCGCTCAACGACGGGTTCTTGGGCCGTTGCGGAAGGGGGGCGAAAAACGTTTGGGCGAAGGGTGGCCACTTGAAAACGGGGTACCGTTCCGGTGACCCGGGCCCACACCTTTCCCGCATACATGGGGCGAATCGCTGTGAGGACTCCCGCGTCGTCGAGCTCCAGGCCGATACAATCCGACGCAAACGAAGATCCCAATCGGGCCGCCAGCTTAGGACCCAGGTCCTTTCCCATCGCCGTCGCTGCGAGAAGAATCACGGTCGGCGAAATGCGCCGCGCCAATTCGGTCACGATTCCCGCGTAAGCCTCCGAGCCGTAGAGCCGAAGCTGTGGTGCTTCGCAGAGAAACACTCTTTGCGCTCCGGCGGCACCGAGCCCCTTCGCCTCACCTTCGACCTTTTCACCCAGCAATGCCGCCGTAATCTCTCCTCCCCCCTTCGTCACGAGGGTCCGCGCGGCGCCGAGGGCTTCGAATGCGCCACGTTTAACCTGATTGTTCCGCTGCTCTGCAAAAACCAGTATCCCCGCCATGGCCCCCTCACCCTTGGAGTCCTAAATCGGTTTCAATCGATCGAGACTGACAGCAATCTGATGTTTACCGAAAAGATTACGGTAGTATTCGAACTCCTCTCCAAGCAAACGCGCCGTAGAATTATAGCCATATCTTAGCACGTCCAACCGCGCTTTAAAACCGATGACGTTCTGCATGAACATAAACGTCTCGGATGGACGGGGCTGAATCAGCAAAAGGTCCCGATCCTGGTTTTCGGCTCTGTAGCGGCGCAGTGCCATATAGAGCCGGGTGCTGGTGCTGATCCGCATCGCCTGCTCGAAAATAAACGAAAGCCCCTTTTCCTTCAGGCCGGGCCCCTCCAGAAAAGGGGGGACCTCGGCGCTATCGCGACGATTAAGGAGATACTGAACCGGGTTGATGACCACGATGAGATTAGCGCCATGGTTCATGGCGATATCCATATACGCAACACGCCCGACCCCGCCGTCGATGTAGTCTCGTCCCTTGATCGTGACCGGCTGAAAAACGATCGGCATCGCCGAAGAGGCGGTCACCGCGGTCGAGATGGCAACGTCATCGAACCCCGGCTCTCCAAAAACGTCATATCGTCCCGAATCCAGATCGACGGCCGGGATATAGAGCTCCCGGGAGAGCTTACGGAAGTCGTTCGTAAAGCCCTCCATCTCGAATGCCCGGGCCAAATAGCGGTCAAAATTCTGGAGGGTAAAGAACCCCGAAGGGAGGTTCCCCTGAAAAAGATAAAGCAGATCCAGAATCGACATCTTGTCGCGATTTTTGAAATAGTGGCGGAAGATCGGTAGGATCGACCGGAAGGCCTTCTTGATCAGGCGGAAGGTTTCCTGATAACCGAAGCTATAGATATCCTTTCGTTGGAAGTTGAAAAAACTGGTCTGGTCCTCGATAATGTCCCGGAAGATGGTCCTCGGACGGGCGCAGTTGGCCAAAAGGGCTGCGACCGCCGCTCCCGCGCTCGTGCCCACATAAATATCGAAGTTCAGGGTCGAGAATCCCTCGAAAAAATCATCCAGCGCGACCAGGCATCCGATCTCATACATCCAGCCCGGAATCCCTCCCCCGGCCAGAACCAGGGCCCTTTTCCCGTCGGAACTCCCGTTCCTCATCCCCAGGATGCGACCATGACTCAAATGACCTTCGCTTCGTCGTGGAGCAGCCGGACCAGCTGCTCGACCGCCGTCGCCGCCTCGCCGGTCAAGATCTTCCCCTCGGAACGGACGGGGGGCGGCTTCATCTCCCGAAGATGGAGGGTCGAGCCCGACTTTCCCACCTCTTGGGGCTTCAACCCCAAATCCGCCAGGGTCAAAACCGTCAGAGGCTTCTGTTTCGCCTTCATAATCCCGGGAAGCGAGGGATAACGGGGCTCGTTCAGCCCTTTCTGGCAGGTAAACAGGGCGGGCAGAGGGGTTTCAACCACCTCGAGCGCCCCCTCGATCTGGCGATAGGCGACCGCCCTCTTTGTTGGGACGTCGATTTCAAGCTTATTCACCACCGCGACATGCGGCACGCCCAGAAACTCCGCAACATGGATGCCGACCGCCCCGCTGTCATCATCAATCGCCTGCTTGCCAAAAAAAAGGATATCGAACGGAATCGTTTTTAGGGCGGCGGCCAGAACGCGCGCGGTGGCATGCGCGTCCCCGCCCTGCGCTAACGGATCTTTCACATGGATCGCCTTGTCGGCCCCCACCGCCAAACAGCTCCGAAGCGCATCTTGGGCCTTTTCGGGCCCGACAGTCAGGACCGTCACCGTCCCCGAACCTATCCTTTCCTTGATTCGGAGGGCCTCCTCCAGTCCGAATTCGTCATAGGGGTTCACGACATATGAAAGGCTGGTCCGGTCGATATCCAGGCCGTCGGGAGCCACGCTGATTTTGGATTCCGTCGATGGGACCTGTTTGACTGAGACGACGATATTCATAAGCACTCCCTCGATCTAAAAAAAAGACGGCGACCCCAAAGGAGACGACCAGACGGTTGATCCGACCGATCGTGCTGCTATTCGCCTCGGATCCGGAGCCTTAATCCGATCCCCTCAGGACCGACCGTCCGTCAAAGCTCTTCGACCGACCCCTGGCGGGAGGGATCATCAAAGGGTTCGGGGAAAATTCCCGGGCGAAATAGCGCGATCTGAGGGCGGGAGGCGGGCCAAATCCACTCGGAGAGAATTCTTCCGCCGTAGAGGGATTTGATCGCGATCAGCCTGCGATCTTCGAACTGAATCTCTGCCCCGAGACAGTCGGCGACCAATCCGGTTTGATACCGCTGGGCCAGACGGCCCAAAACGCCGATCCAGATCCCATTTGAGGGGGCGAGCAGAATCTCCGGGCGATGCTCCTGCACCAGAGCACCCAGGTGCTTCACCCGGTCCGTCAGCGTCTTCATCCCCCTCTTGTTGCAGAAGACCCGGTCGGCCCCCATGCGAACGATCGAACCGGCCTCGATTTCCCCTTCGAGATAGACCCAAAGGTACGTCCCCAGGGAGTCCGCCAGTTCTCTTCCCTTTCCGAGGAGTTCCCGGGACGCCCCAGAAAGCGATCCCTCGAACGGCTCTCCAACCACCAAGACATGGGCCCATGAAGCCGAATCGCTCATAATTATAACACCCCCCTCCCGACCGTCAATCGTAAGGAAGGAAAGTGCGCCGGATCAGCGCTCCGGGAGTCATCCCGGCGGGATCGAGCCCGAGCGCGACGCAATCCCATCGACCGATCTCGGTCTTCGCCGCTTTCATGATCTTGATAGGGCTGGCCATTCTAGGAGAGTACCCGCCGCTCAGGCAGAGTAGCGCAGGGAGGGAGACCCTTGCGTCATTGATCGTCAGCTCCTCTCCTTCGAGCAAAACCGATTCCACGTCCAGGCAAAGCTCAAACCCCAGATCCTCTGAGACCCGAGGACCGACCTGGCCCGGACCGCAGAAGACCAGGGACGCGTCGACTCTCCGAAGGGCTGCGGCGAGAAGACGCGCGACGATCAGGGGATCCGCCGCCGAAAGGCACGGATCAACGACGAGCACCGCCCGGCGGGAGCCCAATGCGACGGTTTCGCGAAGGAGCCGCTCTTCCTCCGGAGCCCCCAGCAATAGAGAAGCCAGCTGGAGTTTATTTTCGTCCTGGAGAGAAAGGGCCGCTTCCAAAGCGATCCGATCTGAAGGATTGATTTGTCGGGGGGCGTTCTCGAAGACCTTTTCCTGAGATTTGCTGAGGCTGAGGTGGGCAAGATCGGGAACCGGTTGGACGAGGACGGCGGCCTGCACCATGGTCGATCAGAATCCGCCTCTTTTGATCACGTCTTCGGCGATCACCAAACGCTGGATCTCATTGGTCCCTTCAAAAATGCGGTTGATTCGGGAATCCCGGTAGAATCGCTCAATGGAATGCTCTCCCATGTAACCCATTCCTCCATGAATCTGGACCGCCTGATCCGCAATTCGATCCAAAGCCTCCGAGCAGAACATCTTACAGATCGCCCCCTCCCGGGAAATCTTGTTGCCCTGGTCATACATCCACGCGGTCCGGTAGACAATCGACTCCATTTGAAAGACCTCCGAGGCCATCTGCGCAATCATCCACTGGATCGCCTGAAAATTGGCGATCGGCTGGCCGAACGCCGAGCGCTTCTTGGTAAAATCGACGCAGAGGGAAAGGAGCTCCTTGGACGCACCGAGGCACCCCGCGGCGAGCGAAAGGCGCGATTCATCCAAGGTGGTCATGGCGATAATGAAACCCTTACCCACCTCTCCGAGAATGTTTTCCTGCGGAACTCGGACATCCTGAAAAACCAATTCGGCGGTTGAGGAGGCATGCAGTCCCATCTTCTCATCGATCCGGTGTGCCGAGAACCCGGGGGTGGGCGTCTCTACAATAAATGCAGTGATCCCCCCCCTTGCCTTCAGCGCCCGGTCGGTGACCGCATAGACGACGACGATTGCCGCGATATCCCCGTTGGTGATCCAGAGCTTCGTCCCGTTCAAGACATAGTGATCGCCGTCGCGCCTCGCCTCCATCTGAATGTTCGCGGCGTCGGACCCGGCTCCCGGTTCGGTCAGCGCATAGGCCCCGAGCTTCTCCCCGGAGATGAGCGCGGGCAGATACTTCTGCTTCTGCGGCTCGTTCCCGCCCAGATAGATGGAGGTTGCGGCCAGTCCCACGTGCGCCCCGATCGTGACCGTGGTCGATGCGCATCCCCGGGAGAGCTCTTCCAAGAGAATGCAGTAGCCCATCTCGCCGAAGCCGGCTCCTCCGTACTGTTCGGGGAACGGAATACCGAGAAGCCCCAGGTCCGCCGCCTTCCGGACGGTCTCTTTCACGAGTCCCACGTTATGCTCCCGATCCGCTTGCTGCGCGATCGGCTTGACCTCCTTCTCGACGAACTTTCGGACCGTGTCCCGCAGCATGACCTGCTCGTCACTGAAATCGAAGTTCATCCATTCCTCCTCGACCTCCCGGATCAGAATCGGATGCCTTTCCCGCACCGCGGCTCCTATTGATCCTTAAATTTAGGCTGCCGTTTCTCCAGAAAAGCGCTGACCCCTTCCTTCATGTCGGCCGTCTCGCAAAGCGTTCCGAACAGCCTCGCCTCCAAGTGCAGGCCCTCCGAAAGCGTCTGTCCATATCCATCTTGAACCGCCCGCAGGGCCGCCGAGATCGCCCGTCCTCCCTTGAGGGCAATTTTCTTCGCAAGCCCCAGCGTCTGCTTGAGGACCTCTCCTTCCGGGACCACGCGGTTGACCAGTCCCAAGCTCTTGGCCTCCTGCGCATTGATCATATCCCCGGTTAAGATAAGCTCGAGCGCCTTGGCCCGGCCGACCAAGCGGGCCAGACGCTGTGTCCCGCCGAAACCCGGGATGATCCCCAGATTGATCTCCGGCTGGCCCAATCGGGCCCGATCGCCGCAGTACCGGATGTGACAGGCCATGGCCAACTCCAATCCTCCCCCGAGACAATATCCGGCGATGGCCGCCAAGACCGGCTTCGGGAAGGACTCAATCCGGTAAAAAATCGCCTGTCCTTTCAACGCCAGCTCTTCAGCCTTTTTGGCCGAGGAGATCCCGGAGATTTCCTTGATATCCGCCCCGGCGACAAAGAGGGTCCCGGAACCGGTGAGGACCACGACCTTCGTCGTGGAGTCCTGGGCGATCTCTTCCAAGGTCCGCTCCAGCTCCGCGATCACCGGACTGCTTAGAACGTTAGCCGGGGGATTGTTCAATGTCAGCGTGGCCACCCGCTCGTCAAGGGTCACATTCACGATTTGATTTCCCATCTCTTCTCCTTGCGCTGTCGGCCCTCATTCGAAAACGGAAGGCGGTTATTTCGAAGCCGCCTTTTCGGCCTGCGGGGTGTCGCAAACCTCGGGAAAGCGGGGAAGAAAGATGCTAAAGGTCGTCCCCTCTCCGAGGCGGCTTTCCACCTCGATATGCCCGCAGTGATCCTCAATGATCTGCGAAACAATCGCCAGTCCCAATCCAGTCCCCTCGCGCTCGCCCCCTTCTTCAGTCTTGGTGGTGAAGAAAGGATCAAAAATGTTCGGGAGCACCTCTTCGGAAATTCCGCACCCGCTGTCCTGCACCTGGATCTGGACCCATTCCGCATCGTCCTTTGAGAGAGATCGAGTCCGGGCAATCAAAACTCCTCCCTGTTCCATGGCATCGATCGAATTTAGAAATAGATTCAGCAGCACCTGCTTGATCTGCTGCCGATCCAAAAGCACCCCTGAGAGATGTTCCTCCAGCTCCAGACGAAGATCGACGCCATGCTTTTCCGCCTCCATCCGTATAAAATAGACTGAGGAGGAGACCAAGTCGTTCAGATCTTCGAGCGCCAGCTTCGGTTCCTGCACCTTGGCGAATGCCAGAACGTCATCGAGCAGCCGCTCGATCCGGTCAACGTCCTCCGAGGCCACGCGGCTGAAATGATCGATGAATTCCGCGTCCTCCTTCATTTGCGGAACCAGGCTGATAAAGGTCTTGATCGAGGTGAGCGGATTTCGGATCTCATGGGCAAAGCCCCCGCTGATCGCGTCGAGGGACTGGGCCCGGTTGGCCCTCTGGATCAGAAGACGCGATTTGCGAATGGCTTCCCGAAGGAAGGCATTTTCCAGCAGAAGAGCCGCTTCACCGGCTAACTCCTCGAGGAGTCTGTGTTCCGAAGATGCATAGGACGCCCCTCCCTTTCTCCTCCCCAAGGCACAGAATCCAACCAGCCGTGCGTGTCCATGGAAAAGAATCAGCACCTGCATCCCCAGCCCGTCCAGCCAGGCGGCCAGGAATGGATCGGTTCCCTTTTCGCCTTTGACGACGACCCGCTGCGCCTTCAACATCGCGCGAATCAACGGGTTGTTCTTCGGTATCTTGTTTCCGCGAACGGAACGCTCCACGGCGCCTAGGGAGGCGGTCAATCCATAGAGGCCTTGATCCTCGACCAGAGAAAAAATGAGACCCTCGTCGGTCTGCACCAGCTCGGAGACCAGGGAGAGGATGCGACGTGCAACCTCCTTTCGCTGGATCGCTTCTTCCACCAGTCCGAGCAGAGACGATCGTTGGGATGAACTCTGTCCCTTCTTCAATACGCTCCCATCAATATTGGAAAAAACCCTTTCCGGACTTCACACCGAGATGGCCGGCGCCCACCATTCTCTTGAGCATCGGGGCGGGCCAAAAACGGGAACCGAGAAGATCCTTCAAGCGAACCAGCTCAGAGAGAACGACATCAATTCCCAATTGGTCGGCGAAATGCAGCGGTCCGCCTCGCGCCTGTGGAAATCCCGTTCCCGCCAGCATCGCCGTATCGATGTCGGCGGCGCTCGACACGCCCTCCTGAAGCGCGATCACGGCTTCATTCACCATCGCGAGCATCAGGCGATTTACGGAGAACGGGGCCTTGGACAAACCGGCTTCTTTCTGCACCTTTCCGATCAGATCCCCCAGTCGGGTCTCGGCCGCTGGATCGTAGTCGTAAAAACCGGCGCCGCTCTTGGTTCCGAGGCGTTTCGCCGCCACCAGCCTGCCGAGGATTTCGGCCGGACGCATTCGAGGCCCGTAAGCATCGAAGAGAACCTCGGCCACCTTGGCGGCCACGTCGATCCCGATCATGTCCGAGAGGATAAACGGCCCCATCGGCATGCCGAATGCCAGGACGGCGTCGTCGATTTCCTTCAGCGAGGCCGACCCCTCCTGAAGGCAGAAGGCGGCTTCATTTAAGTAGGGCGACAGGAGCCGATTCACCAGAAACCCGGCGCATTCCTGCACCCGGATCGGAATCTTTCGTAAACCTTCCGCGAAAGCCACCGCGTCGTCGATCGTCTCCTGAGACGTTGCCAAACCCGCGATGACTTCGACGAGCTTCATGGCCGGGGCCGGATTAAAAAAGTGAAGACCGATCAGCTTCTCCGGCCTTCGCGTCGCCGCGCCGATCTCGGAGATGGAGAGGGAGGAGCTGTTCGTCGCGAAAATGGTCCCTTCGGGGCAAATCCGATCAATCTCCCTAAATAGCGCCTGCTTCACCTTCAGATCCTCGAAGACCGCTTCGATCACGATATCGACATCCGCGAAGCCAGAGTAGTCGGTGGCGCCGCTGACCAGCATCATCTTCTGTTCCATCTCCGAGGAGGTCATCTTTCCTTTGTCCACCCGTCCTTGGTATATTTTTCGGATGGTCGATATCCCCTTCTGAACGGCCTCCGGGTTCACATCTTTCAGAACAACAGGGAGGCCCGAGTAGCTAATTACTTGCGCGATCCCGGCGCCCATCGCGCCGGCGCCGACGACCGCCGCCTTGTAGATATACATGAGCAACCTCGACATGGCGCCTCGCCTCCCGGAAAAAGCTTCGCGCGGAGAAGAGGCGGAAGGAAAAAGCGACCTATCTTCGCTCCAAGACCATCGCCGATCCGAGTCCCCCTCCCACACAAAGGGAGACGACCCCAAGCGAGAGATTTCTACGCTTCATCTCCCGGAGCAAGGTGAGGGCGATGCGCGTTCCACTCATTCCGACGGGATGGCCCAGGGCGATGGCGCCGCCGTTGACATTGACCTTCTCTCGGCTCAACCCCAGGACCCGCTCGACCGCCAAATACTGCGCCGCGAAGGCCTCATTGATTTCGATGAGCTGCATATCTGCAAGGGAAACTCCCCCTTTTTTTAATGCCTTCGGTATCGCATACGCGGGTCCGATGCCCATCCGGTGGGGCTCAACCCCGATCGAGGCATAGGCTCGCACATAACCGAGCGGCTCCAGCTTCAACTCTCTCGCTTTTTGCGCCGACATGATCAAAACGGCCGCGGCGCCGTCGTTGATGGGACAGGCGTTTCCCCCCGTGACCGTTCCCCCCTCTTTGAAAATGGGAGGATAGAGGGCGAGCATTTGTTCCGACAAGGCCACGTTTGGGCCCTCGTCTTGAGCGAAGATCTCCGGGGTCACCTCTTTGCCCGCCGCCTTCTTGGGAACCGAGACCGGAACGATCTCCTCCTTGAACCTCCCTTCCCGGATCGCCCGAAAGGCCTTCTTATGACTCTCCACGGCGAAGCGGTCCTGTTCCGCGCGGGAGATTTTGAACTCCTCCGCGAGGTTCTCCGCGGTCTGCCCCATGATCTGCCCGCAGAACCCATCGGTGAGTCCTTCCCAGATCGAATCGATCATGACCGAATTGCGCAGCCGATGGCCGAAACGGAGGTCACGGGAAACGAAGGGAGCGAGGCTCATGTTCTCCACACCGCCGGCGATCTGCACATCTGCGTCCCCGGAGAGGATATTTTGGCAGGCATTGACAATCGCCTGCAAGCCCGAAGCGCAGTTTCGCGCGACCGTGTAGGCGGGCGTGGAGATCGGGAGGCCGGCAAACAGGCTGATCACGCGAGCAAGATTGGTCGCATCGCTATACTGGCCCACGCACCCAAAAATCACCTCCTCGATTAGCGACGAATCGAGGCCGGTCCGTTTGATCAGCTCCTGAACCGCGAGGGCTCCGAGTTTCTGGTTGGTCATCTCTTTGAGTGCGCCGCCGAAGTTGCCGATCGGCGTTCGGACACCGTCGATGATTACGATTTCCTTATTTCCTGCCATACGATCCTCATGATGGGCTTAACGAGTCCCGCCCGACTTCGCCGTCTCCTCTTCTTGGAGCAGTCGGCGCAGCACCTTGCCGACAACGGTCTTCGGCAGCTGCGAACGGAACTCGACGATCCTCGGAATCTTGAAGCGGGCCAACTGCTTCTTACAGAATTCGATGATCTCCTCCGAAGTGGCCTGCTCCCCTTCCTTGAGCACGATATAGGCCTTAATAGTTTCCCCCGCAAAGGGATCGGGAAGACCCGCCACGACGGCCTCTTTGACTTTGGGGTGGCGGTAGAGAATTTCCTCGACCTCCCGGGGATAGACGTTTTCTCCCCGGGATTTGATCATGTCCTTCTTGCGATCCACGATAAAAAAATAACCGTCCTCGTCCATGCGCGCCATGTCGCCGGTTCGAAGCCAGCCCTCGCGAAGGACCGCCCGGGTCTCCTCGGGCTTTTGCCAATAGCCTTCCATGACCTGCGGTCCCCGGACCACCAGCTCCCCGACCGCACCGACGGGGAGATCCTGGACCCCATTCTCCAAATCGACGACTTTTGCGTCGGTATCCGGAAAGGGAAGGCCGATGCTCCCCTGTTTCCTCTTCCCGTGAATCGGATTCGCGTGGGTCACGGGGGAGGCCTCGGTCAATCCGTATCCTTCCACCAGTTTTCCGCCCGTCAGCGCCTCAAAACGCTCTTGGACCTCCGCGTGCAGAGGCCCGGCCCCGCTGATACATGCCCGAATCGAGGAAAGATCGAACTTCCTTGTTCCGGGAAAATTGTTGATCGCCACATACATCGCCTGTACGCCCGGGAAAATCGTCGGTCGATAGCGATCGATCGCCTTTAACACCTCGTGGGTACTGAATCGCGGCAGCAGAATCATCGTCGCCCCCGACGCGACAGAAACGCTGAGACAGGCGATCAAACCATAGGCATGGAAAAAAGGGAGAACGGCCAATACCCGATCGTTCGACGTCACACCGATCCAGGATGCCGCCTGGCGGGTATTGGCGACGAGGTTCCGGTGCGTCAGCATCACGCCCTTGGGGACGCCGGTGGTTCCCCCCGTGTACTGAAGGAGGGCAACCGCATCGGAGACAGCCGGGGTAAAAAAATCCGGCGATCCCTTTTCCTTCAGGAGATCCCGAAACCAATGAATCCAAGGCTTCGATCCAATCGAAGGCCACTCTCCTTTGAACTTTGCCTTAATCGGATAAAGAAGTTTCAGAGCCGGAGGAAGAAATTCGTTCACCCGGGTCAAGATGAGATGCTTTATCGACCGGTGTGAGTGGACCCGATCGATCATGGGGTAAAATAGATCCAGCGCAACGAGGGCGTCCGCGCCGGAGTCCTCCAGTTGGAGGGTCAATTCCCGCTCGACGTACAGGGGATTCGTCATGACGAGAATCGCGCCGACCTTAAGCGCAGCGTAGAACGAGATCACGCATTCGGGAATATTCGGGAGCATTACAGCCAGCCGATCCCCCGGGCGGACTCCGAGGCGAACCAGCCCCTGAGCGAACCGATCGATTAAATCGGCCAGCTCCCGAAAAGAGATCCGTCTTCCGTAGAAAAGGATGGCAGCAGAATCGGGAAAACCCCCGGCCGACTGATCGAGAAAAGCGTTGACAGGCTGATCCGGGTAAGCTAACGACGAAGGAATACCGCTTTCATAGTACTTGAGCCACGGTCGTTCCATGAACTTTGCCTTTCCATCGTCGGTGCAGCAGGGACAGCGCAGCAGTTTGAATCTATTCAGAATTTATCTGATTTTACCTGATATGTCAAGGAAATCTGCACCCGAGCGATCCTCCACCCCCAATCCCGTTCCGAATCCTCCGCTCGCGGGGAGGAGCGTGTACGGAGGGTCGACTCAGCAGAACGGAACGTCGAACAGCTCCCGGATCGCCCCGCCCCACCTCGATGGCTCCGTCTCAATCCTGACCTGTTCACCTCTGGGCCCCCACCTCAACGGATCGGTGGCCTTAAATAGAGCCAGGGTCCGGATTCCGAGCGCGGCCGCCAGATGGGTCAGACCCGAATCGTTCCCGACAAAGCCGAGCGAGACCCCCAACAATCCCGCAGCACTCTCCAGATCCAGTCCGCTCGCGACCCGGACCGGACGCGTCATGGCTCCCGCCACCGCCCCCGCCCAGCCCGGCTCCGCAGGGCCCTCCAGCACCACGACCGGATAGCCCCGCTGCGACAGAAAGTCCCCCAATTCTCCATAGAGGGCGGGGCGCCAACGTTTCCCTTCTCCTCCTGAGCCCGGATGGAGAATCATCGAAGGGGGGATCTGCCAACTTCTTAGAAGCTCCTCTCCCTTTTGTTGGATCTTTGGCGAAAGGACGAGCCGCATCGGGGAACCCGGAAAGACACCCAGGGGAGAGAGGCTCTCCCAAAAAAGTTCCGAGCGGTGACGCTTAGAAGGATCCGAGAGAGGATGTTGGACGACAAGCTGCCTGGCCCCGAGCCGACGGAAATTGGATGACAGCTGCCCTTCCGGATCTCTGAGCCAGCAGACAGCGGCGTCGAGCGGCGGAAACGGGAGATCATCGAGCGGCGGCGAGGATGAGAATAATTGTGCGACCGCCGCGGAATCGATCGACGTGCCCGAGTCATACCAAGGTGTCTGGCGAAAGAGTCGCAGGAGGCTCGGATGAGCCACCCAGTGGATAAGATCGTGGGGAAAACGCCGCCGGAGTCCCTGGAGCGCAGGGAGGGCCAGAAGGAAATCCCCCAGCGAACCCGGATGAAGCATCAACATGGCCACGGCTTCAGGGCCCTTCGAGGAGCTGAACCCAGACCTCTTCGCCGCCCTTTAACCGGTCGCACTCCTCGGGAACGATCAAAAAGGCGTTGGACTGGACCAGTGAGAGCAGTACGTGAGAGTCCTGGTTCGCCAACACCCGAACCTCATATCGGCCATTTTTGAGCGTGGCCACGGCGCGCATAAAATGGCGTTTTCCGCGGGGCTTCTCGATCTCCTGCGCCAAGGTCGCACGCACCATCGGACGGAACAGATCCCGCCGGCCCAAGGCCTTTAACAGGACCGGCCGGACGAACTGTTCAAAGGTCACCATCGAAGAGACCGGGTTTCCGGGAAGGCCGAAGACCGGGCGACCCAGAAGCGTTCCGAACGCCAAGGGGGCCCCCGGCTTCATGGCCACCTTCCAAAACTTCATCTCAGCGCCCAATTCAACCAAGGTCTCTCGAACAAAATCGTAATCCCCCATGGAGACGCCGCCCGAAATGAGGAGATAATCGGCGAAGAGGGCTTCACGCAAGCGATCGCGAAGCTCCTGCGGCCGGTCGCGGGTAATCCCCAGGTTAATCGGTCGGCCTCCTGCCGCCCGGACCTGCGCCGCCAGGCCATGGCCGTTGCTGTTGAAAATGTGCTGCGGACCTCGAGGCTGATCGATTTCGACCAACTCATCTCCCGTCGACAGGATCGAAACCGCGGGCCGACGGTAGACCGATACGTAAAACCGGCCGACCGCGGCCAATAACGCGATCTCGGGGGGCCGAAGAAGGGTCCCTTGAACGAGCAGGGTCGCTCCCTTTTCGATCGCCTCCCCCTTTTTCCGCACGAATTGCGGGTCGCCGGGGCAGAACAGGTCGACCTCGCCGTCTCGACGCCGGGTCTCCTCGATTTTCACCACGGCATCGGCCCCGACCGGCATGGGTGCCCCGGTCATGATCCGAGCCGCTTCGCCCATTTCCAGCGGTTTTTGAGGCATCGTTCCGGCGGGGATCTCCGCCACGACGGGAAGCCGGACCGGGTGTTTCTCCGAAGCGCCGATCGTGTCGTCCAGGCGGACGGCGTAGCCATCCATCGCCGAGGTGTTCCAGGGAGGGTGATCCGAACCGGAGGCGACGGGTTGATACAGCACACGGCCCAATGCTTCGGTGAGGCCCACAGACTCGTGAGTCAACGGCACGATCTCCTTGAGAATCCGTTCGCGGGCCTCTTCGACGGAAATCATGCCTGGCTCCTCTTCGAGCGTTCCCCTCCGCTCAGGTCGAACGATGACTTCGGGCACCGATGCGGGAGGCTTGTCCTACAAACGAATCAGGTCCAGAAACTCAGTGCGGGCCTTATGGTCAGCCTTAAAGGCCCCCAACATCGCGCTGGTGAGGGCCCGGGCGTTTTGAGTCTCCACGCCCCGCATCATCATGCACAGATGTTGCGCCTCCATCACGACCGCTACGCCCAAGGGATCGATTTTCTCCAAAATCGCCTCGGCGATCTGAACGGTAAGGCGCTCCTGCACCTGCAACCGCCTGGAGAAAACCTCGACCAGGCGCGGAATTTTAGAGAGCCCGATAATCCTCTTTTGGGGAAGATAGGCCACATGGCACTTCCCGAAGAAGGGAAGGAGGTGGTGTTCGCACAGCGAGAAAAAATCGATCCCCTTCACGATCACCATCTCGTCATGGGTGGTTGAAAAGAGCGCTCCATTCACCACCTGATCGACATTTTGACGATAACCGTCGGTCAGAAAACGGAGGGATCTCTCCACCCTTTCAGGGGTTCCTCGCAGGCCCTCCCGTCGAGGATCCTCGCCCAAATCAGCCAGCAGCGATTCGACGAGTTCCCGCAGGGGCGGGGTATTTGCTCCGTGCCCATTGGCCGATCCGACGGCTCTTTTCCCAAGTTCTTTTTCAGCTAACCTTTTCATCGATCCCTTCATCAATCCGCCCTCGGAAAATCGGATCGTCGGGACTAGAGTTCCAAGATCTTGGGAAAGCGAGTGAGATTGGTGCATCCGCTCTCCCCGACCAAGACCATATCCTCGATCCGAACCGCCCCCGAGCCGGGATAGTAGAGGCCCGGCTCGACGGTCACGACCTCCCCCTTTTTCAAAATCCAATCGACCTTGGAAATCCGGGGCGGCTCGTGAATGTCCAATCCCAGGCCATGACCAGTCCCATGGAAGAAACCCTGCATTCTCCCGTTCATCACACCGGTCGAAAAGCCTCGCTGCTCAAACAACCGGCAGATCTGCTGATGGATTTCCCGGCCGCTGGCCCCGTCTTTAATCTGTCCGAAGGCGATCTCTTGCCCATCCGAAACGGCCTGGTAAAGGGCTTTTTGAGCCTGGCTGGCCCTTCCCTTGACCACCGTACGACTCATGTCCGCGAAGTAGCGGCTGTGCATTGAACGCGGAAAAACATCAAAAATGATCGGCTGATCGGCCTTGAGGGGACCCGACCCCTGATTGTGCGGATCGCAGGCGTCGTCGCCGCAAGCCACGATCGTATGCTGGGCGACGCAGCCCCGCTCCATGAGCTTCACATTGATCACCTGTTTGAGATTCTCGGAACTCAAGGGCTTTCCCCGAAAATAAATCCCGTCCCCCCGGACCTCGGATTGCCTCAACATTTCGAATGCAGCTTCGACGGCCTCCTCGGTATGCCGCTGGGTCTCTTGGATCGCCTCGACCTCCTGAGGGGTCTTCACCGCCCGTTCTTCGAAAAAGGGCTCCGATTTGGTCAGGAGGAGATATCCGAGATCTCGAAGCCGGTCGCCGTACTCCAGAGGAAATGTCGCGGGAACCAGGAGACGTCGCAGGCCCCGAGCGTAAAGAACTTCATCCAGCACGTCGACCAGACCCGGTTTCAACACCCCTCTTCTTTTGACCTGTTCCTCACTTTCGGAATACGAAAGGACCTGGTCGGCGCAAGACTCCTTCCTGGCGCGGTCGATCTCCAGATCGCTCATCAAGAGGACCCGCTCCCGCAAAGAACCTCCCTTGGGGGTTGCGAAAAATATGAACGGATCCGGGGCGAGAAAATGGGTCGCGTAATAGAGATTCGAGTCGGTCTCACTGGTGGCGATGATCAAGATCGCGTCGGTCTGTTCTTCTGGGTTCACGGGTGTCCCTCAAGAAAGCGTTCAGCATCCATTGCCGCCATGCACCCGGAGCCTGCGGCCGTAATCGCTTGGCGATAGCGCGGATCCTGAACATCCCCCGCGGCAAAAACTCCCGGGACATTGGTCGCCGTGGTACCCTTTCTCGTAAGAATGTAGCCTCGGTCGTCCAGATCGAGTTGCCCTACAAACAGCCGGGTGTTCGGCGAATGCCCGATGGCGATGAAGATCCCGTCGATTGATCTCTCTGTGGACTGACCGGTCTTGATATTCTTCAACCGCGCCCCGGTGACTTGTCCTCGACCTTCATCCAAGATGTCCTCGACGATCGTGTCCCAAAGAAATCCAATCTTCTCGTTCTTAAATGCCCGCTCCTGCATAATCTTGGAAGCACGCAGCTTCTCCCTTCGATGAACGATGGTGACCCGTTTCGCGAATTTGGCCAGAAAATTCGCCTCTTCGACCGCAGTGTCACCTCCCCCGACCACCATCACCTCTTTTCCCTTGAAGAAAAAACCGTCGCAGGTGGCACAGGCCGAAACCCCATGCCCCATCAGAGTTCCTTCGGACTTCAGCCCCAAGAGCTTTGCATGGGCACCCGCAGCGACGATCAGTGTCTTGGCGGTCAAGGATCGCTCCTCGTCCACCGTGATCCGAAAGGGCCGCTTCGACAGATCCACCCCGGTCGCGTTTCCGCCGATGAAGCAGGTCTCAAATCGCTCGGCCTGTTTTCGCATCTCCTGGATCAGCTGCGGGCCTATGATCCCATCCGGAAAACCGGGGAAATTTTCAACCTCGGTCGTGATCATGAGCTGTCCGCCGGCTTGCGTCCCCTCGATGAGAGCGGGGTAAAGATTGGCGCGGGCCGCATAGATCGCCGCGGTCAATCCGGCGGGACCCGATCCGATGATGACCAGATCTCGAGTCGACTCCAAATTAACCTCCCAGGTCCGCCACCGCTTCCTTCAGCCCCTTACGGATACACGTGAAGATCGGGGTATCTCGAAGCGTATACCGGCTCGCCTCCGCCCCGCGAAGCTCCATCACCAGGTCCAGAAAGTCGGCCGGCTTATCGCTCTCGAAGGCAACGACAAACTCGCTGTCGTCCAGACCGAATGAATAGGTCGTATTGAGCTTCACACTCGGATATCGGTGTCCGATCTCGATGTGCTCGTTCATCATTCCCTGGCGGGCCGCCTTGGTCAGCAGGTACCACTCGCGGGTCTTCACGAAGGGGTAGACGAAGATATACTTCATCTCCCCAGGAACCACACGCAGGCGCTTTGACTCCTGGCCCTCATGCACGTGTTGATCGACGTAAATGGACCGCTTGGTCATTGCCAGATAAGAATAGGGGGTATTGAGGTATTTCCCCAGCCCGGCCCGGCTCATCTTCGCGCTCATCTCCTGAAGCGACTCGAGTTCGTAACTGATTCTCCAGAGCATCAGGTCCACGTCAGGCCGAAGGCCCACCGTCGAATACGGATAGATCATCACGCGTGATCCAAACTCCTCCACCGCGGAGATGAACTCCCGCTTGCCCGATTCCCGGTCGGCCTCGGAGAGCCGACGCCAGGTCGGGTCAACCTTGTAGAATATAAAATTTACGAACTGACGCTTGTCGTCTGCCATTATCCCCTCCTCAGATAACCCTTTATTATCAGCCCAATGGACAAAAGTATCAGAACAGGTAAGTCATCAGTATAGTCATTTTTAACCGTGGAATCAAATAATAATCACGGCTTTCCAGGTCGGCGCTCGGGACGGGAGAACCTCAATTCGGGGAGCCCGTCCCCTTGATGAGCCCGCGCAGGATCGAAAGGTTATCACGGTCTTCCGAAAGATCGGGACCCTTGGGCGTCTCCAGCACCATGGGACGGTCGAAAAAACGTGGATCGTTGACCAGGCATTCAAAGGCGGTCAGTCCAATCGCGCCCTTTCCGATATGTTCATGGCGGTCCACACGGCATCCGAGACCCTTCTTTGAATCGTTGACGTGGAAAGCCAGCACCCGATCGAGGCCGACGGCCCGGTCCAAGGCGTCCAGGGTCTCTGCATAGCCCTCCTGCGTACGAAGGTCATATCCGGCCGCAAAAACGTGGCAGGTATCGAAGCAGATTCCCACGCGTTCGCCCTGGTGAACCCATTCCAAGATCGCTCCCATCTGCTCGAAGCGATGACCCACACAGCTTCCCTGACCAGCCGTGAGCTCCAGCAGGACCTTGACCCGATATCCAGGCGTCCTGCTGATGACGCCGTTGAGGGCTTCGGCCACCTGCGTCAGCCCGGCCTGCTCCCCGCAGGAGCGGTGGGATCCGGGGTGGACCACCAGATAGCGGAAGCCCAGGATTTCCGCCCGATCCATTTCTACGGTGAAGGCATCAAGCGATTTCGTCCAGCCTTGCGCATCGGAGGAGGCGAGATTGATCAGATAGGAAGCATGGACCATTGCCGGGTCGATCTTGACCCGGCGACGGGTCTCCTCAAAGAGCTCGATTTCTGCGGGAGAGATCGGTTTCGCCTTCCATTGATTTGAATTTTTTGAAAAAATCTGAACGGCGTCGCACCCGACCTCTTCGGCTCGAAGGAGGGCCTTTTCGATCCCCCCTGCGATGGACATGTGGGCCCCGAGTCGCGGGGATCGAGCCCCTTCGGATCGACTTGAGCCCTTCGAATGGCGCCGAGTCTCATTGGTCTGCATCGAAATTCTTCCTCTTCATTCATCCCCGATCCAAACACCGGGGGTCACCGCCTGAATCCGACGCGGAGGAAGTTTGACACCCCCGGGACCGAATGTTACATTTTTGACGGCGAAGACCGTCATCGAGGGGAGAGTTATTCTGTTTTCCGCAACGCACTTTGGAAAATACCTGCTCCTTGACAAACTCGGCTCCGGCGGCATGGCGGAACTCTTTCTGGCGAAGCAATCCGGACTTCAGGGTTTCGAGAAGGTGGTGGCGATTAAAAGAATCCTTCCCCATCTTACAGAAAATCCTGAATTCGTCAATATGTTCATTAACGAGGCGAAGCTCGCAGCGCTGCTCAGTCACCAGAATATCGTACAGATCTTTGATCTGGGAAGCATCAATCAAATGTACTACATCGCGATGGAATATATCATGGGGAAGGACCTGCGGACGCTCAGCAAGGAAGCGCGAGAGCGGAAACTTCCCCTCGGGATCGGAAATGTCCTTCTCATTATCAGCCGAATCTGCGCCGCATTGGACTATGCCCATCGCAAACGAGACTTGTCGGGAAGGGAGCTCAACCTCGTTCACCGGGACATCAGCCCCCAAAATATCCTGGTCTCCTACGAGGGAGAGGTGAAGCTCGTGGATTTCGGAATCGCGAAGGCCGCCACGGGAGTGCAGGAGACCCAAACGGGCGTTCTGAAGGGCAAACTCGCGTACATGTCCCCCGAACAGGCCTGGGGGAAACCGCTTGATCGCCGGTCGGATCTCTTTTCACTCGGCATCGTCCTGTACGAAATGTTGACGGAGACCCGGCTTTTCAAGGGAAACGATGAAATCAGCATCCTGGAGAAGGTCCGCTCGGCCGAGATTCAGCCCCCTTCCCGCCTTCATCCAGAGATCACTCCGCAACTCGATCAGGCGATCCTCAAGGCCCTGGCCCGGGGGGTGGAAGACCGCTACCAGTCTGCTTCCGAGATGCAGGTCGTCTTGGAAGGAATCATCACGCAGAAGGGTTACGCGTTCAGCAGCCTCTCCCTAGCAAATTGTCTCCAAGTACTCTATCGGGACGAAATCGGTCAGGATACAAAGCGGCTCGCGCTCGCAACAGGTGGAGATTTCCCCGTCGCCCCGGAGGATAAAAGTACCTATGTTCGCCCCAGAACACAGAGAGGTCCATCTCCGACCGGAATCCAACGTAGCGGAAGAACAGCCGTCAAGAAAACCGTCGGAAGCCGGCTCTCCACGGCGATCGTCGCCTCGCTTTTTTCCGTGGCTGGAATCTGCGTGTTGTCGCTTCTGCTTCTCTCAAACCTCCCGGGGGTCGTCCGGGCGCGCCAAGCCGTCCCCGCATTGCAGGTCGCCCTTGACCGCGTTGAAGACTATTTCAGAGAAAAGGGAGTACTCGACTCGCTGGGGCGCTTCAAAGTAGGTCTTCTCGCTTTGATCGCCCCTTCCGAACCGCTGGCCCTCTCTCACCCGCCCCCTCCCCCTTCCCGGCCGCCGGTCGAATCCCCACAATCACCCGTTCAGGAACCGAAAACGCCTTCGGGCGCCCGGCCCGAACCGGACGGGCCTGAGTCGTTTACTTCGGAGCCAACCGGCTTTTCGGATCCGAAACAGAACCGGGAAGAGATAAGACAACTCTTCATCACGGCAAGAGGCTATTACAATGCGGGAAAGATTAATGAGACTGAGAAGACCCTGCGCCAAATTATTGAACTCGATCCATCGGCAAAGATGGCCTACCATCTGTTGGGCACGGTCTTTCTCGAACGAAAGGATACCGATGGAGCGCTTCGGATCTTTTCGGAGGCATCGATTCTCTTTCCGAACGACCCCCTTCTCCATTTCGATGTCGGCTCAATCTACTTCCAGAAAGGGACCACCTCGCTCGCCGCCGACGAGCTGACACAATCGATCAAGCTCAATCCACAGGCTCCCTATGCGCGCCGAACCAGAAAAATGCTGAGGAGGCTCGGCATCCCGGCCCAAGAGCCGGACTCCCCGCTCCCGGCGCCGGAGGCGCACTCTGCGCAGGGAGAAGCTCGCTCTCCTGCGCTCCCGGGTTCATCCTATTCCGCGCCCGTCCCATCAAACGGAGGGCCTGGGGAAAAAACCTCAGGCTTGGCCGAAAGTTCCAATCTCGAGAAACCGAGGTAGCGATGCAACTACACTGCGAGCACTGCTTCACCCCCTACAAGGTCCCCGATAAAGGAAGCCCGTCCGTCGGATGTCCCTACTGCGGATACGTCAATGAGGCAAAGAGCAGTTCGAAGGAGACCGGACCCGACCAGAGCAAAACCATGTTGAATTTTCTCGAGGGAGAACTCCAAGGGGAAATCTCCGAGGTCAAGCGGCTGATTGCCGGAAAGCTTCCGCTTCTGGAACCCGGCCATGAGATTTTCGTCGAGATCCTCGAGGGGCAAAGGAAAGGCCACAGGTTTGCAGTCCGCAAACCGAAAATCTCGCTCGGTCGGAAGGGATCCGACATCCAGATGAGTGATCCCGAGGTCTCCCGCCGCCACTGCGTCATCGCGGCCTTCCGAACGACGTTGATCCTGAGGGACCTGGGAAGTTCAAATGGAACGATGGTCAATCGGTTTCTGGTCAAAGAAGCGATCTTGAAACCGACCGACCGGATTCGTATCGGGGAGACCGTCCTTATGGTCTCTCTTCGCAAAATCATTTGAGGAGGGGGCCTCGCGCACTCAGGGGATCCCGCGGCCAGACCGACCGAAGAGCTCCCGATCAGATCGCCCAGCGCTTTTTGACCCTGGGCCGAGTCCGATCCGCTAACGCCAGATTGAATCTCTCCAAGCGGCCCGCGAAACGCCTCGAGGATGGGACGTCTCCTTCCACGCTCCGAACAATCTCTCGGCTCCCCCCCCTCGGAAGCGTGACGCCCCCTTCCCGCTTCGGATAGCCCGAAAGGGTGGCCCGAAAGGGTGGATTGACCGGCCTCTTGATACGTAATAAGATTGAACGATGACGAAGGAACATCCTTTAAGCCGCTATCGGGCGAAAAGAACCTTCTCCAATACTCCTGAACCACCTGGAGAGATCGGTTCAAGCCCGGAGAGGCTCTTCTCAATCCAGGAACACCACGCTCGGCGACTGCACTACGATCTGCGGATTCAAATGGACGGGGTTCTGAAGTCATGGGCCCTCCCGAAAGGAATACCCGAGCGGGCCGGGGAGCGTCGTCTCGCGATGAAGACCGAAGACCACCCCGTCGCCTACCGTGATTTTGAAGGAACCATACCCGCCGGAAACTACGGTGCGGGGCGAGTCATTCTCTGGGACACCGGGACATACGAGGTGATTTCGGGGAGCCCCCAAAGCGGGAAGCTTCACTTGTTGCTGAACGGAAAACGGACGCACGGACAATTCACCCTCGTTCGAACCCGGATGCAGGGCGAGAAGGATGCGTGGTTGATGCTGAAGTCCGAGCCCAAGCTTCCTCGTGGCGCCTCCTCCCTCCCTGAGCGGATCATCCCCATGGAGGCGGCCCAGGCCGAAGCGCCCTTCAGCGATCCCGAATGGGTTTTCGAAAGGAAATGGGACGGAGTCCGGGCAATCGGGCGGATCGAAAGGCAATCCAGGGCACCCTCGATCCGCCTTTGGGGCCGGAGCTTGAAAGATCTGGGAGAGTTCTACCCGGAGCTCATCGAAGGTTTGAGCGCGCTCTTGGAGTCCAATCCCGCAATCGACTCGCTCATCTTCGATGGGGAAATCGTCGCAAGAGACCCCAAAGGGGCGGTCTCCTTTCAAGCCCTACAGCGGCGGATGCATCTTGCGGGCGCGCAGGAAGCAAAGATCGCCAGGAGGACGGTCCCGGTGGAACTTCACATTTTCGATCTCCTCTTTATCAACGGATCCTCACTGCTGGAATCGCCATTCGCCTATCGCCGCGAGATTCTGTCCCTGATCAGATTTCCGGAGCCGAGCCCGCCGCAGGGACCGATTCGGACCAGTCCCCTGTTCACGGATGGCCCGGCCCTTTTCTCCGAGGTGCGCCGTGAACAAGGCGAAGGGATCGTGGCAAAACGGAAAGAGGGTCGATACTATCCCGGAAAACGGACCCGGGAATGGCTGAAGATCAAGGCCGTCGCGGAGTTGGACTGCGTGGTCACCGGCTGGACGGAGGGAAAAGGAAAACGGAGCGGCCTGCCTGGGGCCCTACTCCTGGGGCTGTACGATGGACCCGGCCTCCGCTACATTGGACATACTGGGTCGGGATTTAGCGAAAAGACTCTTCTCAGGGCTCATGAATTGCTCGGCCCGATTGAGACGGGGATCTGCCCGTTCGCGCCCTGCCCGCCGACCAACGCTCGTCCACACTGGGTGCGTCCGGTCCTCGTCGCGCGGGTCAAGTTCCTGAATTGGACCGTCGAACGACACCTGCGCGCGCCTGTTTTTCTCGGCTTCCGGGATGACGTGCCGATGAAAAGCTGCCGGTTCGAAAACCCGATCAAGGCCGAAGAGCTGATGGAGAAGTCCATCGGATCGTCCGAGCGAATCTGGATCGGCGAACGCTCGCTCGTCCAATTCGAGGGGAATCGAATGGAGCTCAGCCATCTCGACAAGATCCTCTGGCCGGAGAGAGGATACACCAAGACGCACCTGATCGATTACTACCGGCGGGTCGCATCGCGGGTGATTCCCCATCTGAAAGAGCGCCCCCTCACCGTAATCCGATTCCCAAATGGAATCCATGAGGAGGGCTTTTACCAGAAAAACTGGAAAGATGAACTCCCCATCTGGGCCACGAGCCAAATGATCGTGATGTCTAAAGAGACGCTCCGCATGATCATCTGCAACAATGCCTCAACGTTGATGTGGCTCTCCAATCTCGCGAGCATCGAGCTTCATCCGTGGACCAGCCGCGCGGGAAAAACCCTCGACTTTGCCGATTTTATCATCTTCGATATCGATCCTCCCAAAGAGAGGGACCGCGCGGTCGCCTACGAGCGATTTGAACAAGCGGTCCAGGTTTCGCTCTGGATGAAGAAGATCCTTGAAGAACAGGGGACGAAATCGTTCGTCAAGACCTCGGGTAAATCGGGCCTCCACGTCTTTGTTCCCATCCCGGCCCGATACCCCTACTCGAAGACGCGGACCTTTGCGAAGGAACTGGCAGAGCGTCTCGAGGCCGAGCATCCGGATCAGGTCACAACGGCCTGGAAAAAAGAGAAGCGCGGCCGAAGAGTTCTGGTCGATTTTCACCAGAACGCGCGGGGCAAGACCATGGCGTCGATCTATTCGCTCCGCGCGACCGAGGCAGCCACCGTCTCTACCCCGGTGACCTGGGAAGAACTCCCGAAAGTTTCGCCGGTCGATTTCACGATCGAAACCCTCCCTCCGCGCCTTGACCAGGTGGGCGACCTCTGGCAGGAAATACTGAATTGCCGGCAGGATCCCCTTGGGAGGAGAAATTACCCGGAGAAATGAAATGCCCCTTCGCTCATTTTGGAAAGGCTCCATTAGCTTCGGTTTGGTGAATATCCCTGTCCGCCTGTATTCCGCGACCGAAGATCGTCCGGTCAAGTTTAATCTCCTCCATAAGAAATGCCACACCCGGATTCAATTTCGCCGATACTGTCCGCTGGACAAGGTTGAGGTTCCGAACGAGGAAATCGCCCGGGGTTATCCGATCAGCAAAGATCAGTACGTCATCCTGGATGAAAGGGATTTCGAGAATGTCCAAGGTTCCCTCACCAGAAGCATCGAGGTCGTCAATTTTGTTCATCTCGAGGAGATCAACCCGATCTATTACGACCGGGCATACTACCTGGTCCCGCAGGAGATGAGCGCCAAGGCCTACGGGTTATTGAGGGATGCGATGAATAAGACGGGATTGGCCGCCCTGGGCCATGCGGCCTTTCACGAAAAGGGTCATCTGATCCTGCTGCGCGCGATGGAAGACATCATCGGCCTTGAAACCCTTTACTATAACGAGGATGTCAGATGCGTCTCGGCCTTCGCGAATGAGCTCCCCCATCAGGGAGACGCGAGTCCGAAAGAGATGGAGATGGCCGTCGAATTGATGCGACGGTTGACGGCGAAATTTGACCCTGCGCAGTATCACGACACATACCGCCGGCAGTTGATGGAGATGATCCGCCGAAAGATAGAGGGAAAGGAGATCGCGACTCCCGAATCGCCGAAGGGGACGGTTCTCGACCTCGCCGAGGCCCTCAAAGCGAGCCTCAACCAGACCCGGGAAAAATCAAAAGAGAAACGGCGGAAAACGGCCTGAGCTCTCCCTGCCGTGCATCCCGGAACGGCGCGGCTCAACCAAGACCCTGCTCCGGTTTATTGTCCTCCGGTGGCCGTCCGGGGAACAACCCCTAAATGCCCCGCGGCCCAACCGGTCAGAATATCCGTGAACCAAACCCTTTGGAGCCGCAGCGTGGTCTGGCTATTTTGATTGGCAAACGTTTGTCCACCATCCCCGCTGTAGATAATGGTTCCGGAAGATCCAACCGCCCAGATCGTATTAAGCGTCGGGAAGGCCAGACCGAGCAGGTCGCTTGAAGTAATCGATCGGGTCGCATTGGCCGAAACCCACGACCGTCCATGATCGGTCGATTTCATGATCATCCCCCCTTCGCCGACCGCCCAACCGGTATCCTGAATAAAATGAATGTCCATGAAGCGGCGCTGTCGGTCCAGATCATACTGAAACACCCACGTGTCTCCACCGTCGGTGGTATGGGCGATGACATTCTCCCAATTCGGACAGTCGATCGAGCCGGCGTCCCCGCCCACCACAAACACCTCGTTTGCCGACAGCATGTCCAAACCGAACAGGTGCGGGGCGTAGACGGTGAAATGATACGTCGCGCCCGCCGCGGGGATGACACAGTCGGGAAGGAGATTCGGCCAATTTTGGGGCATCAGGTTCCAGGTGGCTCCTCCGTCCGTCGTCTTAAAGACGTAGCCGAAGCGCCCCACCGCAAAACCATTGTTCGGGTCGGCGAATCGGATCCGGCGCAGATAGGATCCGTTATAGATGCCGCAGGTCCCATCCGAGGCGAATGAACTGCAATAGGTGGTCGGATCGGTAAAGGACCGATTGAGGTGCTGTTCCACCCAGGTCTGTCCCCCGTCCTGGGTCGCAAGGATCAGCTCGGGCCATCCGGCCGCCCATCCATGGTCCTGATCCAGAAAAAAGACATCGTAGACGTTCGGCGGAACCGCCGGCGTTGGCCCTTTCCAAACGATGTTGTTCTGGGCGTTCCAGGTGCTTCCCCCGTCAGTGGTCTTGAAAATGCCCATCGAGAGACCCACCACCCAACCCGTTTTGACGTCCACGAAATTGACCCCTTCCAGGTCACCGGGAACGGTTGAGAGCACCCAGCCCCGGGAGACGCCTTGGGGGCTGACCGCGATCGCCAGGCCGCCGCTTCCCGTTCCTCCGCTTTGATCTCCGATCGTCAACGTGACGTTGAACGAACCCGCCGCGGCATAGGTATGGTCCGCCGTCGGTCCGGTGGCCGTCGCTCCGTCTCCAAACGTCCATGAATAAGACGCGATCGGACCGTTCGGATCCGTCGATCCGCTTCCGTCGAAGTGGACCGCCAGGGGCGCCGGCCCCGCCGTCGGGGTCGCGGCGATCTTAACCACCGGAGGCGCCGCTTGAACCGACAAGGACGCGGGAGAAGCCTTCAGGCCGTCTCCGCTGCTGGTGATCGTGACGCTTCCAGCGGCCAACCCGACGGCCAAGCCGGCCTGGTCGATGCTGGCGACAGCCGGGTTCGACGACGTCCAGGAAAAAGAGATCCCTTCCACCGGCTTGCCCGACGCGTCCACCGCCACCGCGGTAAACTGTTGGGTCTTTGTGATCGGGATGGTCGCGGCCAGCGGAGTAATCTGGATGGCGGCGATTGGCTGCTGAACCGTGATGCTCACCGTATTGCTCGTAACGCCGTTGAGAACGGCGCTGAGCGTCGAGGTGCCGGGACTCACGCCGGTTACTACGCCCGACGGATTCACCGCGGCGACGCTCGGATTGGAAACCGACCAGACCAGACCGGTGAGATTCTCAGAGACACCGTTTGATTCCGTGGCCTGCGCCGTAAATTGCAGTTTCTGACCGACCGCTAAAGTTCCCGTCGCGGGGGAAATCACAATTTCCGTGGCGGTCGGACCCGCTGAAGAGGTCGGACCGGTAGGACCGGTCGGCCCGGAGGTAACGCTTGCCGGCGCGCTCGGAGAGGAGTTTCCACTACACGCCGCCAGAGAGATCAGAAAAACCAACGTACTCACCCCACAGATCGTCCTGTGCAAACTCCTCAAAAAAGGCTCATCGGCTGCCGACAAATCATAAGTCATGGCGTTCCCTCTAGAGAATACTGATCTCTCCCTCTAGCAAACCCGATGCCAGACCGATTTCATACCTTTAAGAGGGCCCTTCGGTCGGGAGGTGTCGATCGGTCGTATTCGTTGGAAAAGACCGGCATCGATTTGCACAATATGTGATCCTTTGCTCACCGCGGTCCTCCGGTTCTGGGAGGGCTCCCGCGCGGTAAGATCCGCCCTTGAAAAACAACCTTCGTACATGGGAGATCTCCGACAGCCGGAGCGTCGAACCGACGGGCGAAGCGGATGGCCTGAGCATCGGTTCTTCTTAAAACGCCTCTAAAGAGAATTACTCACTTAAAAACGCATCATTCGAATCGAAGTTGTCGAAGTTGCTTGCCCACGATTCAACTCTGGGGTTTATTGGCAGGCGCTACCACCGGAGGAGGGATGTAAAACTTACATCAGCCCATGGACTTTCTGATCGCGACCGAGAGAAGATGCCCTCTCTTTATCAGACCACTTTAAGCAGACTGCATAAGAGGGCCGGAGAACGTACGACCAAAAATGGTTGGGGGGCGATCTGAAGTTGCCGAGCAGCGGGTCGACCTCGCCGGGGCTCGGCTGCAGGCGGCTCCCTATTGGAACAGGAGGCGGCCTGTTTCGAGGCTCCGTCCGGCCGGTCGAACCCTGAGGTCCCCGTCATCGGACCGCGGGGACCGCGGGCTGATTCTCGTTAAAAAATGCAGCTGGACCCCCCGAGGCCGGATAGGACCGGAAGAGACAAAAATCAAAGATCACGATCGATCCAGAAGGCTCCCCTCTTTTTCCTCAAAAAGACGGTCCAATCCCTCCCTGCGAGCCGTCTCCTCATCCAACGTCAAGAGAAAATCGACGAGCTTATCGAACGCTTCAACCGTGAACCTCGTGTTGTAGTCCTTGGCCATATCGTCCGGAAATCCGGGTACCTGAAAGGCCTCCGGATGTAAGATCGATTCGATCACATACTCTCTCTCTGTGGTGGCATGTGCCCTCCCCTCCGAAACCGCCTTCTGATATTCCGGCGAACGAATCCGCCGGGAAGCGCTCGATTTGAGGACCAACAAAGGCCCGAGTGAGCCAATCTTCGCATTGGGAACCGTCGGAATTCTATGGCAAACGAAGCAACCCATCTTCTGAACGATTTGGGCCGGGGTATCGCTGCCCAGCGCCAGCGGCGGGCCTTTTTTCGAGACCGGGGCCGCGTTTTGGGGAGGGGGCGCCAATCGCTTCCCGAAATAGTGTTCCCAGTCGGCCCTGGCAGTGATCTTCGAGAGATCTTCTCCACCGTCTTTTGATTGCAAGTACGCGACGACCGCCACCATCTCGTAATCCGTCAACCCAACGGGATCTCGGTTGATGACGAGCATCGGACTGAGCATGTCGTCGCTCCCCTTGACCCCAAAGCCGACCGGTACGTAACAGTTGGGACAGTAGAGCGATTCAATGAGGTATTCCCCGCCTGTGGTCGCATGGGGTTTGATCCCCGTCACGGGATCTCCCGTTCGGCCATATTGTTGTATAAATTTTTCATAGCGGGGCTCCTCAGGCCGCCGTCGGGAGAGAGATTCGATCCCGATCAGGCTCGGGCAGCGATCCGATCGCTGTTCCGCGAGAAACGTATGGCAGAATGGACACTGGCCCTTTCCGATCGGGAGTCTTCCACCCTCATTGAGTTTTGGATTTTCCGTTCCAAAGACCAGCTCCTTACCGATCGCCGCCAGCCGACCAGGTAAAAACGGGTCCGCGGCGGCCTTTCGCGCCCCTCCCGAACGCGCACAAGCGGCCATCGCCAAAACGATCAGAAACCCGATCAGGTAAACCACCCTTCTCAACGGTTCATCTCCTTTCCTCTGTCTGGATCGACATCAATTTGGGGAGCCTAGTCCGGTCGGGCCGAAAAATCAATACCTGACCTGCCGTTTCGACTCTCCATTTCAAGAGGAACCGCCTCAAACTGCAAGATCGTCCTCTCCAGGCCACCGTCCTCGGCCATGTTTTCCAGCCACCCCACTTTCTGGGGATTGATCTTGCCCCGCATTCAGTCCTATCCTGATCCTACGCGGAAGGACCATTATGGTCCTGCGAAACGGAGGTGACGATGATGAAGAAAGGTTTGCCCCTGCTGATCGGTCTCGGCCTTGGGATGGCTTATCTGCTCGACCCCGAAGACGGTCCGGAGCGCCGGTCTCAAATTGGAAATCAGGTCAAAGACGCCCTGAAGAAAACGAATGACACCATTGGTTCCACGATCGGTTCGGTGAAACGAACCGTTCTCCATCGGACTCTCGGTGATCCTGAAGAGGTTCAGTCGTACCGCAAAAAGGCCGAGTTCCTTTTTCGGGGGGGCGACGAGCCGAATCGGTGGTCCGTTACAGACCGGACCGTCGCGGGCCTTGCAGGCGCATGGCTGACATTCTACGGTTTCACGCGGGGAGACTTATTCGGGAAGGCGCTCGGAGCGAGCGGGCTCGGTCTCCTGGCACGAGGGGTGACCAACACGCCGATCACCCAATTTCTCCGTTCCAAAACCGGTCGGCGCGCGCTCGGAATCGCAAGCCAGTTTGCGCGTACGGCCTAGCACTCAGGAGGACTCCTCGCGCCAGATCAGCGGCAGAAGAGGGCGGGCCGTTCTCCGGAAGCCGGAGGACGGCATCCTCCCAATCCTGGTCCCCTGCACATCAGGGTACCAGGATCAGGGCTCTCGGCCGTCTCATTGTTTCGTTCCTCGCGACGCATTCCTGAGCGCGATTGACTCTCCGCTCGATAACCACCCGTCCCGATGCCTTACGATGTCGAATGGATGGATGCCCTCCGGAAGGACGATGCCCTTACTCGCTAAATTTTATCCCTGGGGTCTTCTCCTGCTCCTCCTGGTTCTCCTGATTGCGTATCTACTCCCGCTTTTCGCCTTCGGTCTGCCGGCGCATCGACCCAGCATCGTCCTATACGGTTTCAGCATTCTGGAGGAACCGATCACGGAAGGGATTCTGCCCGCATTCCAAAGATCCTGGAAGCAAAAGACCGGTCAGGAGGTTGAATTTTATACCTCCTTCGGCGGGTCCGGCACCATTGCCAATCTGATCCGTTTTGGGGCTCCGGCTGAAGTCGCAATCTTCTCGCACAATTGGGATGCCGACAAACTGAAACAGGCAGGCCTGATTCAGACGGACTGGACGCAATTTCCCCATCACGGCGTCGTGAATCGGACACCGATCGTTTTAGTGGTCCGTCCCGGTAACCCGAAAAGGATTCACAACTTCGACGATCTGACCCAGCTCGGGGTCCGCATCATTCATCCCGATCCTCAGACCTCAGGGGCGGCCTATTGGTCGATTTTAGCGGAGTACGGCGCCTTTTTATTGAGTCGAAACCCACCCGACCCCATAGACGCGCAAGATAAATTGAGCCGCCTCTGGAGGAATATCGCCATTTTCGGCTCCTCGGCGAGCGCTTCTTGGAGGCAGTTCGACATCGGCTTCGGAGACGTGTTGGTGACGTATGAACAGCAGGCCGTCAGAAATTTTGGACGCGGACTGTCCGCCGATGAAATCGTCGCGCCAACCTGCACCGTCTATGCAGAGCACCCCGCCGTGATGTTCGATCGGAACATCCCTCAGGCGAAAAGGCCCCTGATCTCCGCCTTCCTGGAGTTCCTCTGGACCGATGAGGCTCAGCGGATCTTCGTCAAGTTCGGATTCCGGTCCGTCAGCACGGAGCTTAACGGAGCAAATCCTCATTTTCTGCATCTCTCATCACCGTTAACCATCGCCGATCTCGGAGGATGGCCCAACGCTTATCATGGAATTATCGAGGACGTATGGGAGAAAAAAATCATAGAAAAAGATGAAACGGTCGTCGGGACGGGCCTTCGAAGCGGACTTCACCCGGTTCCCGGTTGCGAGGCGCGGGGGGACCCGGCCAACTCACGTCGGCCCGATTCGTAACCTTTTCGGACTTATTTAACGAGGGGCGGGGCTTAAATTCATCGATTCTAAAAATGGAGCTCATTAATGCCCAAAATTTGATGGCCTCCTTTCGCCGTAAGGTGCCCGGCCTCTCGTGGCGCGGACTGGTGATGGCCGGCCTCTTTCTCGCCCTGTTCCCGCTCCTATTGATGCCGATCGGCGCCATTTTTATCTTCGCGACGCGAGACGGTCTATCGAGATTTCTCAATGCCCTCTCCGGCGCCGCCGCACAATTTGCGCTCCGTTTATCCCTCCTCATCGCGTTGCTGACGAGCATTTTGAATTCTGCGTTGGGAACGCTGACCGCCTACGTCCTGTCGAAATATCGATTTCCGGCGAAGAGGGCCGTCGAGATCCTGATCAACCTACCCGTGGCCATTCCGACAGTCATTGTCGGCACCTCTCTGCTGCTTCTCTGGGGACCGCTCGGGCTGGTCGGTAAATATCTGGATCCGCTCGGCATCAGGCCCATGTTCACGATGGGGGGCGTGCTTCTCGCCCACCTGTTTGTCACCTTTCCATATATGCTCGGATCGGTGAAGCCCGTGCTCGAGGAACTTGAGGTGACCTACGAAGAGGCCGCCTATACCATGGGGGCGGGTCGCCTCGGAACGTTCTGGTATGTCATCCTCCCCTCCCTTCGAGGAGCACTGTTGACCGGGACATTACTGACCTTCGCCCATTCTCTCGGCGAGTTCGGGGCCACGGTCATGGTCTCTGGAAACCTTCGCTTGCGAACCCAGACCGCGCCGCTCTACATCTTCTCTCAATTTGAAGCGGGAAACGTCGAGGCCGCCAATGCGGTCGCGGCCGTCCTCGCCGTTCTCTCTTTCACGATCTTCTTCGTGCTCCTTCGGGTCAGGGAAGGGCGATCGACACAAAGGGGCGCTGTCGATGTCAATCGTTCTTAAGGACCTCTGCAAGTCCTACGGAGACCAGGCCATCGTCGACCACCTCACGCTCGAGGTCAAAACGGGGGAACTCTTCGTTCTCCTGGGAGAGAGCGGCAGCGGAAAAACCAGCATTCTGCGCATGATTGCAGGCCTCGTGATGCCGGATGAAGGAGTCATTCTTCTGGAGGGTGAAGCCGTGACCGACGTCCCCCCCCAACAAAGGAATATTGGCTTTGTCTTTCAGAACTATTCCCTCTTCCGACACATGACTGTCGCGGAAAACATCGCTTTTGGATTGAAGATCCGCCAGGTTCCCCGCAAAGTTCGCGAGGCGCACGTGGAACGGCTCCTTGAGATGATCGGACTGGTCGGTCTTGGAGATCGTTACCCCTCTCGGATTTCGGGGGGACAGCAGCAGCGAATCGCCCTCGCGAGGGCCTTGGCATACCAGCCTAAAGTGCTCCTTCTGGACGAGCCTTTTGGGGCCCTTGATTTGAAGTCGCGAGTCCAGCTTCGGGAAAACCTCAAGAACGTTCAGCGTCAGCTCAAGATCACGACCGTCCTGGTGACCCATGATCAGGGGGACGCATTCGAGCTGGGAGACCGAATCGGAATCTTGGAGCGCGGGCGCCTTCTTTCCCTGGGCTCACCGTCGGAAGTGTATCGCCGCCCCAGGACGCGATACGTCGCTCAATTCCTGGGTGAGGTAAACCTCTTAGAGGGGATCGTCAAAGACGATACCGTTCAAGTCGGTGAAGTCTCTCTTGCACTCCGGGAGGAGACCGTCCCGCACGAAACCGGGGCGAGAGTCCAAGTCCTGATTCGGCCCGAGCAGCTGGAGGTGGCAACCGTTCCGGAGCTGTTACGCGGGACATTCCTCGCCAAGGGCGATGTTCAGAGTCTCCTCTTTGCCGGCGCAAGTTATCGGGTCGGGATTCGCGTGCGCGGGTTAGCCGGTTCCGTGACCGGTCCCGCCGGAAGAACCGAATCCTCCGTCCTGTTCGCTCAGATCGGCTTGGGGACCGACCAGGCGGCGGCGCTGGCTCCGCCCCGGGAAGTGGCCGTCGGGGTTTCCGCGTTTCACATCCTGCCCTATCCCGCTTTACGGATCCTGGTGGCCGTCGACCGCTCTAAAGAGGCAAAGGATGCGCTGCAACTCGCGGTCACCCTCTCCAAGACCACCCAGGGTCATTTGACATTGCTGGGCGTGGCCGACCACTATCTGGACGAGATTCGGACCAAGCAAGGGTTGATCCAGGCGAAAAAGGCGCTGGCTGAGGAGTCGCAAGAAGCAGAGACCCTCTATCGAAGGGGGCGCCCCACGGAAGAGATCTTAAAAGAGACCAATAAGAGCCGTTACGACTTGGTCCTCTTCGGAACGCGATGGCGCCCTTCGCCACGCCGCCTTCTGAATGCGCCCGCCTTTGAGGTCGCGCTGAATTCACCGATTCCGACATTGATCACACCGGTCCCCGCCGGTCGTCTCCAAAAGGTATTGGTCCTGAGTTCGGGGGAAGAAATCTGCCGGTCGGAAATGCGCTTCATCGGAAGACTTTCAAGGGCCCTCGAAGCCGACGTCACCTTATTGTATGTTCAACCAGGCCCGGATCCTCGGGAATCCGTACTCGATTATCTCCAGGAATTGCTCCAGGTCCTTCGGAACCAGGGCACCCGAGCCGAGTTTCATGTGCGTAGCGGACAACAGATCCCCACGCTTCTCAATGAATTGCGCGAGCAGAACTATGATCTTCTGGTCTTCTCGGCACGGAGAATGAAGAGGCAGAAGACTTTCCCCGATCGATCTAGCGCCGACCGATTTTTCTCGCATCTGAACCGGCCCGTCCTGGTCCTCAATGCCGGAGAATGCCCCGAGTCGGAGGAACCCGCCTCGATTAGGTGAAGCAGCTCCTTCTGTCGACCCGTCGGCACGGGCCTGCGGGAGCTTTGGGAAATCCGCCCAGGACCGGCGTGAAGGTTCCCCGAGGCTCCTGTCCCTTCGCCCGATTCATTTTTCCTTATGGCGCCCCTCGGGAAAAATAAGGGCAGAAATCCAGAGGGTCAGCGCCCCACTCAGAATAAAGGCCCCCGCCAGTCCCCAGATCGAGAAGACCCGTTGTCGGGCCGGAAAGGAGCCTTTTGCCCTCGCCCACCAGCGAGGCCAATGTGGGTGTTTTTCCGCCAGCCATTTCTCACCCGGCCTCTTTCCATCGGCGACGATCTGTTCAAGTTCCGCATTGATCTCTCCGCCCAATAAAACGATGAAGCCCGTAATATAGAACCAGGTAAGCAGCACGATGATCGCACCGATCGCGCCATAAGACTTCGTATAGGTCGCGAAGTCACGGACATAGACAGAAAACACGGCGGAAGCCAACATCCAGAGCAGCACGGCGAAAATCGAGCCCGGGGTGATCCAGCGCCACGCCTGTTCAACATCGGGGACGAAATAATAGACCGTCGCCAACACCACGACCATCAAACCGACCGAAACCGTCCAGCGGAGGACCTCCCAAATGGGATGGAGCCTCGCGCCGCCTTCAAAAGATTGCGCCAGCCAATACCCCGCTTTTCCCCCGAAGAGGGCCAGCACCGAGGCGGTAATCACCAAAAGGGAGAGACTCAGGCTCATCAAGATCGCCATGGCTCTGACCTTCCAGAATGGCCGCTCCTCGACCACGCCATACGCTCGATTTAAGCCCTCGGAGGCGGCGATCACCGCATTGGAGGAAGACCAGAGGCTGATGAAAAAACCGAGAACGGCGAGCCCCACTCTTTGCTGGGAGAGGACTTCGCGAAGAGAATCCTGGATCAGTTGGACCGCAACCGGGGGCAGGACGTCCGCCAAGGACGCCATCAGTTCCCGGTACAGCCGCAGCGAAGGGAAAAATCCCGCGAGAGTCAAAATGAAAAGCAGGAACGGAAAGAGTGCAAAGAGGAGATAATACGCCAGGGCAGCCGCCAGATAAAGACATCGGTCCTGGTCGATTTTTTTCAAGACCCGGACGACCCTTTCGAAGGGGCGCCGTCCGTATCCCGTCCCCCGGAACCGCTTTAAAAAATCCGACATTATCGTCGCCGCTCTGTGAAATAGCCGTCGCGGGGGTCGTTTCGATCCCCTCCCGAGCCGAGGCGCCACACCGATTCCTTTTCTTGATATAGCATAAAGCACCGGCGGGAGTAAACGAAACGACCCGGATCGAACAGGGGCCCCGCGTTATAGATCTGCATCATTCCAATCTGGATGATGATGTCCGCAAGGAAAAGGCCGGCATCCTTGATACACACGGGAAAGGCAGACAGTAAACGAGATCGGGTGGTCGCACACTCGCTACGGCATTCCGCTGCCACCATTTCGCTCGCGGACGGGGCCACTTGATGTATGTGATGTATGTTAAGGATGCGATGCCCATTCTGCCCGCAGAAGATTCACGAAAATAGGCAGCGGGATCCTATGTCCAAACCTCATACTCTCTGAGAAATAGCTGCGGGCACTCTCCATTCCTTGAATATAGAGGCAATTTAAAGGTCTGTCCTCGCTCATCTTCTCGTGCGCCGGGGGGCATATTTAGTTTCTCTCCCGTGGTGTTGATTCCCACATTATTTGATTTGATCTTGCCCTTTTTTTCACTTTCCTTTCATCCTCGTATGGCTAAAAAACTCATTCGCCTTATTTTTTTAATCGATTTGCGAACGGGACAGGCAACCAAAATCTGTCGAATCCTTCTTGGAGAATGGGCATACTTCTTCATGATTGAAGATGTCAACCCTCAAAGGAGGTTTCATGGACTGGAAGAGACTTCTCGGTTATATCTCGGGTTCTGTCAATGAGGAACTGCTTTCACGCATCGAATATCTGGTTTCGGAAAATAGAATCTT
>Ga0070733_10000097_pt1 | contig 80706 bp, 86 predicted proteins | sample Coa_R1_9_FD_66450 | JGI IMG/M metagenome (GOLD analysis project Ga0070733, IMG submission 66450) | Surface soil microbial communities from Centralia Pennsylvania, which are recovering from an underground coalmine fire - Coalmine... | ecosystem: Environmental > Terrestrial > Soil > Unclassified ...
TGTTCAACCTAGCCATCGACAGCAAGCTTCGAGCCTGCGACCTAGTCAAGCTGCGCGTCCGAGACGTCTGCCACGGAGGCGCCATGGCATCCCGGGCGATCGTGTTGCAGCAGAAAACCCAACGGCCGGTGCAGTTCGAGATTACCGAGCCGACACGGGAGGCCGTTGGAGCGTGGATCGGGCATGCGGGACTGACCCCCGAGAACAGCCTGTTTCCAAGCCGCCTTCGCAGCTCGACGCATTTATCGACCCGGCAATACGCGCGGATCGTGGATTCCTGGGTCAGCCAGCTGGGATTGAACAAGGCAAGCTACGGGACACATACGCTTAGACGCACGAAGGCGACCCTAATCTACCGCCGGACCAAGAACCTCCGAGCTGTCCAGCTGCTGCTCGGACACACGAAGCTGGAGAGTACGGTCCGTTACCTCGGTATTGAGGTCAATGATGCCCTTGAGATGGCCGAGCAGACCGATGTATAGCCGAAGTTCGGGCCGGGCCGGTCGGCGTCAACGGGCGCTGATCGGCCAGAAGCGGTCGTTCGGCAGTACTCCGCAGATTCCCGAACAGCGGACATCAATCTAGTGCTCATCGGGTGATTTGGGACGCGAAGCGCTAATACAACGGGTTAAGCTTGCGCTGGCCTATGAAGCCGGGTCATCGAGGTGTGCCGATGAAGATGTGGAAGCTTCTGGGGAGTGGCGCCGCCATCCTGACTGCTCTCGCCGGCGTTAGCCTGGCTTTCGCGCCGGTCGTTTACGTCGAGCTCGCCCGTATCACGAAATCCTTTCCGCTATGGCCGCCTGAGACCGTATCCGTCAAACCACTGGCTGGCCCAGCATCCGGAGGGGTCATCGACGGGTTCTGGCTGCAGCAGCAGATCGCACCTGACACGTACGCGATCGGTGAGCCACAGAACGAGCCGGACAACTTCGAATACCTGTTGATCGGAAAGAACCGTGCGCTGCTGATCGATGCCGGGGCGACCGCGCGCGATATTCACCCAGCTCTTTCGGCGCTGACAAGTCTGCCGGTCACAGTCATCCCGACTCATCTTCATTACGACCATACGAATGGATTGAGGAACTTCAGTTCGATCGCCCTGATCGATCTCCCTGAGACTCGTGCGCGAGTTAGGGACGGCATGGTTCATCTAGGGCGCAATCAATACCTCAACGACTTCGGCCAGGACCCGCCGCCGGTGTTTCGGGTGACCGAGTGGATCAAACCCGACAGCTACATCGATCTTGGCGACCGGCGCGTGCAGGTGCTATGGACGCCCGGACACACGACCACTTCCATCTCGGTCCACGACCCGGCAGCGAAGCTCCTCTTCACGGGCGATTACATCTACACGACCACGCTCTACGCATTCCTCCCGGATTCCAGCCTGTCATCCTACGTGGCGACCGCCGGCCGGCTGCTGGCTGCTCTGCCGGGCGACACTTTGATCTACGGCGGCCACTGCTGCCGCAACGACGCGCCACCAACAGCGCCCTGGCTGGACATGAACGATCTGAGAGATGTCCGACGATCAGTAGACGACATCCGGAGCGGGAGCGCGACCGGCCACGGCTTCATTCTTCGGCGGTTCCCCGTAAACTCCCGAATGACCATCGTTACGTTCTATCCGTTCGGCAATCGGTGAAAGAGGTTCACGTCGGGGTTCGAGATTTAGACAACCTCCGCTTCGCCTGGTTTCAGTGACGCTCATTGTTGTACCCGGCCAGCGCCCTGAGGAGCCAGTCTCAGGCACGTAGATAGGCGAGCGTCCGCTTTCCGCTGTCCCGGCGGCTGCTATTGGAAACGCCGACAGTCCGTTTCGGGTCAGAAGCCGACTTCCGCTATATACTCGCTGCGCGCACCAGCACATCTAGGTTTGAGGGTAATCCAGCGCAAATACTGCCCCCGCTACCACCGTCTTTGCTTGCCCTTTTTGATGACGGTGCGGAGACTCACGACCACAGTGCGTCAGACGTCTTCGCACGTGAAACAGATCGTATGCGGGGAACCCTGCCTGGGCCGACGTCCGAGGCCGAGCATGCCCCGCCCTCTGAGTTGCGAGCTGTCGCGGCGTATGAACGTTTCCTCTCCGTCGGCGGTCTGCACGTAGGTGCCGTTCGTGCTTTGATCGATCAATACGAACCTGTTGCCCCTGATCTCGATGCGGGCGTGCATGAGCGAGATCCGTTCGCCCGTCACCACGATGTCCTTGTCATCGCCGCGGCCAATGGTGACGCTCGAGTGGCGCTCATCCACCAGGAACTCGCGGTCAGCGAAACGCAGACGTATGCCGCGCGCCGGCTCACCTTTCCTGAACGTGCGCTTGCGCAAGCTCTTGACGAGCGCCTCGTGCTCACGTTTCATCTCGTCGTTCAGTCGCCGCATGTCATCGAGTGAGCGGCCCTTCGTCTTTTCCTTGCCATGCGAAGTTGACTGACTGTATGGATCAAGGTCCACATTCTGAGGCGGAGGTTCGAGCGACAAGCCCTCGCCGAGCGCTCGTACGAGCGCCGTTTCAACGTGGGTCTCGCTCTCTCCCTCCCACCTCCAGGTGGAGTTGCCCCGTTCGTCGGTTGCCGGCCGGCCTTTCGGCCTCGGCGGTGGCTTGGACATAATCAGTCTCCCGGACTCGGGTCATATTCTGCGCCGCTAGCACAGAAAACCCGTGAGGGACTTCACGCTGTCTCGCACTGGGATCGTCGAAACATCACGAGTCCTGCTCCCGTATGGCGACGCAGGGGTTTTCAGCGCTCTTGATGTGTTAGGTCCCAGAGCGGACCTTTGTCAGCCGGGCGGTGGCTTGCCGGTGAAAACCGCTAATTGAGCGTCGAAAGCACGCTTGTAGGCCGGCCGCGCTTCGCCGCGGGCGACATAGGCGGAGAGGTTTGGATACTTGTCCAACATGCCCGATGCCTTCAACCTGAGCAGCACCGCCACCATCATCAGGTCGCCCGCGCTGAACGCACCATCGAGCCAGTCGGCATCGCCAAGGCGACCGGAAAGTTCGCCCAGCCGATTACGGATGCGCTCCTCGACGAGAGGCAGGCGCTGCTCGTACCAGGGCTTGTCGCCCTCCAGGAACCTGGTGGTTTGGAGATCAAGGATCGGCGGCTCAACCGTGTTAAGCGCGGCAAACATCCATGTGATCGCGCGTGCGCGCGCACGCGCATCGTCTGGCAGCAGCCCCGCGTGGCGCTCCGCGATGTGGAAGATGATCGCCCCCGACTCAAACAGAGTGAGATCGCCTTCCTCATAGGTCGGAATCTGCCCGAAGGGATGACGCCTACGATGCGCGGGTTCCTTCATCTCGGTGAACGAAACAAGACGAACCTCGTAAGGCTGGCCCACTTCTTCAAGCGCCCAGCGAACGCGCATGTCGCGCGCCAGTCCCCTGCCGCGATCGGGCGACCGTGCAAAGGCGGTAATGGTAGGGGTCATTGGAAGGCTCCGGGTGATTGCATGACGCTATCCATGGAAACCATGGCACCGCCGATTATTCCGCACGGGTCACTCTCCTTGTTTAAAGCTACGACGAACGGACCGCTTCCAATTCGACATGTTCCCAGATTAACGCTCCTGACGAGCGGTACGGTTCAACACGGCGGTGCATTGACGCAATTGGCTCAGCGCCCGACGGGCCGAGCCACGCCAAAGGACTCGAGGTTACCGTGAGCGCGGTCAGACACCACGCGGCACAGCGAGAAACGCATTGGGGCTAATGCCACAACGCTAATGTGATCGCTGGCCGGGGTCACTTGGGCACGGCCGCACGCGGTCTTTATGCAGGCGGACCGAAGGCGGCAGCATGGTGGTATCGATCGACTGGAGGCTTCTGTCCATCGAGCAGGCGTAGTCCTCGATTGCCTGTAGTCGAGTCTCGATGCCCGCGAGCTGCACTGCGCCGTTCGTCCGAGCGACGGCATCCAGGTGCTGTTCAATGCTGGCCGTGCACATACTCAGCGTCGCGATCACCGTGACCGTCGCGATGGTCAAGGGCAGATGTGGTTGCCAGTTCATGTTGGGCCTCCGCGATCCCGTATCCTTTGCCCGACAAAGCATACCCGGTATCGACCAAAAGCTCTGCCAGCTTGCGCACATGCGGGCGGGCGGCTCACGTGAATCTTAGGAACCTTTCCGGCTCGCTGCGGTGCGTTTCACGAAGGCGTGCAGGGCGCACGACGCACGCGGAATCGCCGGCCGGCCAGCAATGTGTCATGTTTGCTGAACCATGATTCTCGCGCTAGCTTGGCTGAAGCCGCGAGAGCGTAATCCGGCCGTGGCCGAATCATGCCCCTGCCGCCACTTCGCCTGCGAGCTCCTGGCCAGCGAATAGTCCCGGGTGTGTCTTGAGGCATACGAGCAGAATCTCATCGACCTCGTCTGTCGCGATCATCCCTGGGGCGAGATGCAGCTCGGCCTGGAAGCGCAGTCCGAGCGGCATAAATGCCCGGTTGTACCACCACATGGCCCGCTCACGATGATGAATTAGCCACCACATTCCGAAGTTGACGAGCAGCGAGGATCGCGGCTGCATCCCAAAGACGGCGCTGCTTGCAACCGTGAGGTGGTGCTGTTTCAGCTTTGCAAGCAAACGCTGTGGCTCGTAGCGCCGCTTGTGGCCCACGAAGTCGTCGAACGAAGTCCAACGAGATGGGTGCAGCGGCGTCGAGATCAAAAGGGTGCCACCCGGCTGCACAACCCGCGATAGTTCCGACCAGGCGCCATCATCGTCATCGACGTGCTCAACGATATCGAGCGCGCACACCAGATCGAATGCATCGTCGGCAAAAGGTAGCGACGTTACCTCGCCCAGCACAACGTCCGCACCGCGGCCGCGAAGCTTCGCAAGCGCCGGCGCGCTGATGTCGACAAATTTAGTGCCTTCGAGCGGCAGGCGCGGTCTCAGCCCGGGCGCAACTTCGAGCCGTCGAGCGCATCGGGACAGTAGCGAGCGTACCAGCGGCCAGGTATTGAACCGCTCGGGCTCGACCAGGCGAGCACCGGACCAGAGTAAGTCGTAGAAGCGGCGATTCTCGTCGAGCAGTTCCTGCGCACTTCGCGTCCGTTGAACCGTCGCCCGCATCGTTCCGCCACTGTAGCATCTGCGGCCGCCAGCAGCCGACTCACCTTCAGCCGGCCGCGCAGCACTGCACGTTACGGTGCAGTGCCGTCTGGGCTGGACACAGCCCATTCTGCGGACAGCGGGATTGTTGCGTCAGAGTTGCAGGAGTCCCGGCCGCCGCGCCTGTCGCCCTCACCCAACCCCGAGATCGGGCGCGGCGGCCGGACGCGTCACTTTGCCACTACCTTCGCCGCCTTGGCGGACTTGCCCTTCAACTCGATCACGATCAGATCCAGAGGCTGATCGCCAGTGTTCTCCGGCAGATGAGTGCTGGCGGCGCTGTACATCGCGTCACCCGCTTTGACAGCAAAGTCCTGCGACTTGCCGTCCGGAAAGGTGAACTTGCCCTTGCCGTCGCTCAGAAACACAGCGACCGTAGCCGGATGGCTGTGCATGATCGATTTCTCGTGCGCGCCGTAGTGCACCCTCAGGATCCGGACCTGGGCGTTTTCGCTCACCACCGAGTAATGCTTCGCATCAACCTTTGCGGCGTCCTGGGCCTGCAGCAGTGGGCTGCATCCGCAAAACACCAGCGCCCCCAGCAACACGATTCTCATCTGCATCTCGTTCTCCTTGTGATTGGATCAACTGCAAAAAGGCGTCCGAACCCACTCTTGGGCGTGCAGGGAGTCAATTCGACGGCGCCGGCGTGGGCTTTTGCGCCCTGGCTCGCGTGCTCAGGCTTCGTTGGCGCCACGAGTCCCCGCCCAGCGCAACACGCGCAACCGCAACGTGTCGCTCTGCGGTGCTTGCTTCGCCAGCTGCTCGAGCAGCGGTTGACACCGCCCTGGCGCCATCGGGCGGTGAAAGAAGCCCTGCGCCGCATCGCAGCCGAGCGTAGCCAGATGCTCCGCTTGACCGAATCAGCAGACCCAGTACCTGGACGTTGTTGAACGGAGCGATCATCGGCTATTGCCCATCGGTCGGCGGTACACCATGGCTTGCCCGCAGTCTCCTCGATAGTTACCCCATGGACAAGCCTGTGCCACGATGCAAACCGTGATGGCGACTTGGATTTCGTTCTCCGCACGGGTGATGGCATCATTGCCCAATGATTATTCGTCACCCACACGTCGTGTTCGCGGCCGGTCTCCTGTCAACCGCCCTGCTAGTGGCATGCAATACGCCGGGCGCCTATCGCAAGAACGCCGCCCACGAGGAGTTGCTTCAAACCCTGCGGCAATGTCTTGTTGAGGTTCCCATCCGCGGCGAGAGAGGCAAGGCGTTTGTGTCGCCGTGTAGCAGCATGGACATATCGTCTTTAAACGGGATTCCCCGCAAGCGATTGCTCGAAGCACTTGGACCGGCGCGCTATTGTACTGGTCCAACTCAGAGTGGCTTTCCAGAAAAACCCGACTGTCCCATAGACCAGAATCCGCAATGGAGTTTTTACCGCCTCCCAGACCCCACGGTTGTTGGCGGGGGACCCGAATTGGTTTGCGAGGCGAATAAGCATGATTATTGCGTCACCATAGAATGGCGGCGCTCCCAGTGAAACGCTAGTTTCCGCTGTTTGGCGGTTGTGCCCTATTCGGTTGCTTGAAGCGGAGAGAGATCAATGGCGATCAAACGTCCGGCCAGGAGCCGGGGCACGCCGTCACGTAAGCCGGTGACCTCAGTTGCCATGCGTCATGTCGACGTCAGGCCGAAGCCGCAGATGGTTCCAGGAGATCGTTACGTGGGGTGGTTGTGTAAAAACCGCTCATGCGGAGCCCTGATTGCCATTGCACTCCCACCTGCGGGAAACAAGGTGGCAGGGCCCGAATTCGACGATCAATTGACGGCGATCAAGTGCCCCCATTGTGGGGATGAAGACCTGTATCGCTGGAGTGCTCGGAGTGAACACGAATACGCTCTGCAAAGCCCGGGCACGCCAGCGAGCTCCGCGGACAACCGCCGTTGACGTCGGCTGTCGCGCAAATCTGAATCGTTAGGTACTGGGCTTTGGCGCCTGCGCCCTGGGCCAGGGGTGCTCGGACTTGGCGCTGAAGATCGCCTGCGGCTCGGCGCGCTTGAGAGTCCAGTCGCCGTTGTCGATCTCGGCCTCAAGTTGACCCGGTGCCCAGCCAGCGTGGCCGACAAAGATCCGCAGACCCTCCATGGGCTTGTCGCGGCCGAGCAGCTGGAACAGCAGCTTCCGGTCCGCACTCAGGTAGACGCCGTCACAAGCCTGGATCGCATGCTCGGGCGGCGTGCTGGCGCGGAACAGGAACCAGACGGACCCGAATTCAACGGGTCCGCCGAAGTAGACCTTGTCGCGCACCTGCACCAGGTGCTTGAGATCCGGAAAGAGACGCGAGACAGGAATCGGCATCGGCCTGTTGATGATAATGCCGACCGGAGCGGGAGCGAGGTTGTTCATCACCAGCACAACCGAGTCCGCAAAATCGGAATCGGGCAGGTTTCCTGCCGCCATGAGGAGAATTGCCCTTAAGGGTTTCGCGTCGGCGGCGGATGTTGGCCACGACGACCCGCAAACGAGCAGGAGAGCGCCGAGTGCTCCGGTCACGTAACGCATTACCCGCCGCCGCCTGCACAGCGCGAATGTTCTTCGACAAACGCACGCATCGCGTTCCACGCCAGCCGGCTCTCGTCGAGCCACGGGAGAGTCAGCGGCCAATCGTGCTGCATTCCCCTGCCTATGAGCACGCTAGCGCTTATCCCGTTCTTTCTAGCCGCGTCCCGCACACGCAGCGCGTCATCGAGCAGTAGCTCGTTTTCCCCAACTAAGAGTAACAGCGACGGCAGTCCCGAAAGATCAGCAAAGACGGGGGAGATATAGGGCGAGTGTCCGTCCGCACCGCCGACGTAGTAGCTGGCCCATGTTTCCAGATGTTGGCGAGTGAACCATAGATCCTTGCCGTGATTGCGTTCGATTGATGCCCCGGAGACTGTCAAATCAGTCCAGGGCGACAGCAGGACCGCCCCGTTCGGCATGCTGAGCCCGAGATCTCGCAGCCGGACAAGCAGGCTAAGACCCAAGCCGCCTCCCGCCGAGTCACCGGCGACGAAAAGTGTCGGGTCTTGTCGGAGGGTCTTCACGAGCTTCCATGCTGCGAGGGCATCGTCGAGCGCTGCGGGATATGGACACTCTGGCGCCAGCCGATAAGCGGGGATGAAGACTTCCGCGTTGCAACGATAGCTCAGACGCATTGCTCGGTTGCGGTATGAGGCCGGAGAGCCCATGAAGAACGCGCCACCGTGAAAGTAGAGAATGACCCGGGATGGAACTTCTACGGCACAGATCGATTCAACGGCGAGTTCATCGATGACGTGGTCCTGGAACAGGAGCCCGGGGAACCTACGTTTCAGCCTTTCTCGCGGTACTCGACTCAAGCGTTCGAAACGGGCTCGCATTGTCAGCGGCGAGGTGGTTGCCCCGAATAGGGTGCTGGCAACGAGTCCGTAGGCGCGCAGCGACACCGAGCGCTTCCAGGATCTCTTGATCCGCGCCGCCGTGGCTTGATTGACGTCGGTGGCCATGGACGTAAGGTCCCCCGTCAGTGACACAGTTTAAACGACACCTGGCGTTTGAGGTGCGGGGAGTGCAGGCTTACCAGCCGAGGCACCCTACGATGTTGTTTCTACGCGGATTGCTCGATCGTCTGTTTGTAGCGGGCGCTGTCGTGGCTGGGGGTCTGGTGCCAGGCTTCATCGCGCAGTATCGCCAGCGGTTAGGCGGGCGACTCGATCAAGCAAAACTCGATCTCGAACCCTGGCAGAAAATCGCAGACCAGTTCTATCAGGGCGATCTCAACAAGCTGATCCAGTATCACCTGAGCAGCAAAGATGCAACCTTTTACGCGGAAGGCAGCGTCATCCAATCTCTCATCGTCACCGTGCAGCGACTGCAAAGCGCAGTCGACGCCTTGCATAGCAGCTTGTTTCATCAGCTCGGGTATTTGACGCTGCACGCCGACGCCGGCCTCATGCGCGCCACCGCCACAGACTGGGTGCCAACGTTCGCGCTCTCCATCGAGGGGGTGCTGTTCGCACTGCTATTTGCCGTTGCGGTCTGGTTGCTGTTTCAGCTCTTTTGGTGGCTGTTCGCGCTGAGCGGCAGCTGGTTGCTGGGCGCGGTTCGTTACACAAGCGGCGCGCCGAAGACTCGCCCGTGAATGTAAAAAATCAGGGCGTAGACGAGTACCGCGACGAGCAGCCTGATCACCCCGATCTCGCCCAACGCCGCAACCATGTTGTTCCTGCCGGTCAGGATCGCGGCAAACGGGATACTGGACGTCGCTTGCGCGAACTTCACCCAATCATCCCCGAACTTGCGACGCCGCTTGGTATCAATGGCAACGGTGCCGCCGAGTGCCAGCAGGAGTAGGGAGCCGAAGAGAATGAGGGACGCCAGGTCGCCGTTCATGATCAGGTGTACCAGCGCCCACAGCGCCACGCCCCACAGGAACGGATGGCGCGTAATGCGGACAATGCCGCGGACGATATCCGTCCCCTTTGCGAGCTTCGACTCCATGCCGACTCGTGTTGGGCTGGGGGTGACAAGACCGACCACGAGGAAGAGGAATGCGATGAACACGAGCACAAACGCGGGTGGCCGTAAACCCGGCGGCTGACCCCAGAGCGCTACCGTCGGGGCATGGCGGTAGCCGTAAATCAACCAAATCAGTCCGAGGAGAGAAGCGAACGAGAATGCCCCCCGATAAGGTCCTTCGCCGAGGCGTGCCACGAGCGTGTCTCGCAATCGCGTGCCGGAAACGGCGAAATGGATCAACAGGAAATACGAGCTGGCGGCGATGAGGTTGAACATGGTGCACACCCTGGCTCTATTCGCCCTGCGACCAGAATGGCCAGGCTGGGCGCGATGCTTACTTGGGTTTGATTAGTACCTCCTCCTTCAACTTGCACTTAGGACAGGTGTAGATCCGCACGGTAACTCCAGGGGTTTTGTGTGGCCGGCTGCCGGAGATCTTCCAGCCAAGTTCCCCGCACCGCGGGCACAGCTGTCCCTGCGGATTGGCCTGTGACTGTACCTCACCCTTTAGAGCAACGTTCTCGCTGATGAGCTCCTCCACCTTGAGCTGCACCTCTGCAAGTTCGAGCAGAAGAGCGTCGAGAATCCTCTTGAATTCCCCCTCCTTTATTTTTTCGCTCATCGAGCGCAGGTGGGTTGCCAGAGTCAGGGCCTGAGAAAGCGATGTAATCAGGTCGGTCATGACGGCAGATTATAAAGCGCGGCACGCTGATACCTGAATCTTTCCACAACTTTATGCTCGAATGTACCCTGCCACACGGGTCGCACGAGATCGTCGACCCTTGGATAGGTTCTCATTCCACATTGATTACCACCTTGCCGCGCGCGTGCCCCTTTTCCAGATATCGCATCGCCGCTGACACCTCACTCAGGCTGTACTGTCTGTCGATGACAGGCGTCAACTTCCCGGTCTGCATGAGGTCGCGCAAAGTGTCCAGGTCGTCCGTTTTGTTCGCGTCCGCCAGGAAGCTGACGAACTTCTGGCTCACAAATGGTGAAATCGCGTAGCCGCTGAAGAACCTCGCCAGAGGACCGATAAACCGGTCACCGCTCTGTCCTCCGACTATGACAAAGATGCCGTGGGGAGTCAGGACGTGCAGGTGCTCGGATAGCGAGTGATTACCAACGGTGTCAAGAATCAGATCGTAACGCTGCGTCCCCTTCGTGTAATCCTCTTTGGTGTAATCAATGACGCGGTCGGCGCCGATGGATCGCACCATTGCCACGTTCCCGGTACTGCATACGCCGGTGACATCCGCGCCTAATGATTTTGCGATCTGCACGGCGAAGGTACCCACGCCTCCGGACGCCCCGTTGATCAGGATCTTCTGTCCGGGCCGAATCTGTCCCGCGTCGCGCAGACCCTGCAGCGCAGTGAGTCCTGCAATAGGCACAGAAGCCGACTGCTGGAAAGTCATGTTGGTCGGTTTCAGCGTCAACCCAAGCTCTGTAGAGGTCACATACTCAGCCAAGGCTCCGTCCGCCGTTCCAAAAATCGCGTCACCTACCTTAAAGCGCTTGACGTCTTTGCCGATTGCTTCGACCGTGCCGGAAAAATCGACGCCCAGGCGGGTGAATTTCGGTCGACCCATACCTGCCTGCAGGCGCATGACGTACGGGGTGCCGCGCATGAAGTGCCATTCGAGAGGATTGATGGATGCGGCGTGAACCTTGATCAACAGTTCATTGTGCGCAGGAGTCGGTCTCGCGACCTCCTCGAGTTTGAGTACATCCGGCGAGCCATATTGACGATAGACGATGGCTTTCATCCGCACTGCATCGCTGGCCAGAACTGGCGCCGGGGCTGGACCCGAGTCGTAAGACAACGCAAATGCCAGCGATATCAGCGCAACTACGACCAGCACGACGATGGTGCTTACGATTTTGGAAGAGCGAGTCATTGAGCTGACACTCCCGGTCCTGTTTTCGAGCACACGCGGCCAAACCCGAACGGAATATACGGGTACAAGAGTGAAGAGCGCCACTGGGAACGGCGAACCGGCAAAGGCAGCCGCAGCCGACCCGGGTCGCATTTACAATCCGTGGCAGGTCAGGCGAGCATGGCGAACCGCAGGAGCAGTTTGGATGAGCATGGAAAACGCGCCGGGCCTGAGCAAAGTCCCTGAGGTCACCCTTCTCTTCTGGATCATTAAGATCCTCACCACCACTCAGCGCGCCGCCGCGATGCCGCAAAGCCCCCAGTGCCTGATCGATCGGTGCGGGGAGCCGCGGCCGCTAGGTAGTCGGGACCGCGTTCGTGATTGAGCGTGGGCCGGTCTCGGGCATTACCTGCAGCAACGGCGCGGGGCCGACGGATATCTGCCCGGTAAATGGCCGATCGTGAGAAGCGATGAGTACAACGCACGCAGCGACACCCGAAGCGAACAGCCCCATTGCGATAGCAGAGGCGAGCCGATCACCACTGTGAATCGCAGCAATCGCGAGCAGCGCGCAGGCCGCCTGCACGAACAGGCAAGACCACTTGACCCAATTGACCTGCGATTGGCTGATGATGATGCGCTGCCGACGCGCATCGAGCGCGCTTTCGAGCGCGGCGGTAGTTTCACGCTGCGCGATTTGTTGGCCTTGACTGGCGGGTGTCAGAGCAAGAGTCAACTGCAGCGCCTCGGCGAGGGAGCGCGGAGTGATGCTAAGCGTGGCGGTTTGCCGGGCCATCATCGGCCATTCCTGAGTTGCGGCGTCCTCAATATAACCACGGACCAAAGCGCGCACACGCGCTTCGGGCTCTCCCGGAAAGCTGGCGGAGAGTATTACCACGGATCTCAGCGCGCTGGCCTCGCGATTGACCGCCGCGTTGGCACGGTCGTTGTCGCCCCATACCTGCGCAGCAATGAAAGCCATGAAAAGCCCGAAGATGAGGCCCAGGACGGGCAACATGCCCGCAGAGACGGCCTTAAAAGAGCGCGCGCGCTCGCCCACCGCGAGCTTCGCGACCAACGCGTAAATTGCCGTTGTGACGAGGTACGTAAATCCAAAAATGATCAGGGCCATCCACACGACGGGGAGGCTGTGCAGCCAGTCGCTCATGTTCCGATCCCTCCGCAGATCTCACTGGACCATTTCGGTTTCGTCAGCCACCGCTCGGCAAGCCAGCACGGATTTTCCGTCGGGCGACTTTGACCGCAGTACTGTGCATTAATTTACGCACGTCCCGGGTAGCTGATATTCAGCGCGCCGCGGTTTTGCTCACCGCCGTGACCGCTACCAGGGCCTGCGTATCTGCGGCACCGCTGAACTGAAGGGTCAGGTCGCGGCGCGCGGGCAGCTCATATTCCACTATCTTGTGGGGTCGTTGGTAGCCGTGCTGCCCCTGAAAATCGCTGGAATTCAGGAGCTGGGTACCCTCAACGATGTCGATCCAGTTGGCTGCTGCTGATCTCCTGAAACGCGCGCCAGTTGCAGGGTGAAATCCGATCGCTGGTGGTGGCCGAATTTCACCCTGGTTTCTTTGACTTACTTCGGCGCCGGCGAATTGTGATCCGCAACGCACTGCCACTTGCCGCCCGGCATTTTCACCCAGGTGTCGGTCCAGAGCCCATGCTCATCGAACGGCTTGCCTGAATCGGTGCCCGTGCCTTTGTACCTGCCGGTCGCTATGGCCGTTTCGCCAAAGACGGTAACGTGGACGTTTTCGTATTCGGCACTCGCATACTTACGTGGTTTCTCAGACGCGAGCATCTCGGTCTTGTTTCTCACCTTGCCATCAAGTCCTGTAGTCACAAATTTGTCGGCCAGCAGCGGAGCCACCAAGTCTGGATTGCTGGTCTTTTGCGACTGCAGCCACTGATTTTCCAGCGCCTCGATGGCCTTTTCGGTCGAGTCGTTCGCCGGCGTGGCTTGCGCCCATGCGGTGCCGCCGGCTGCAAGCAGCGCGAGCAGACACCAGGTCCCGAAGATCTTCATGGAACCCCCCCCCCTTTATCTTCGAGTTGTATACACAACGATCGGGTCGTCACTAGAGAACCCGCTGGCGGATTACGCGCCCTGGTACGGTAAATGTCCATTGCGTCCGCGGTCACCCACGCGTGCGTGGCGTGGCGTGCGGCATTGCGCCGCACCATGATCGACGTTTTGTCGCGCGCAATCAGTGTTTCCCCAATCGAGCGCCGCCGCCAAAGCCCTTAGTGCCGCGTCGCGATCATGCCCTCCATAATTTCCTTCTCGGTGGGACCCTCTATCTTGATAGTTGATGACCGATGCTCCGCAACCTGCAGCTCATTGCTTCGTTGCAATCACCTGTTTATCCCCAGCGCTTCGAAGCGCTCGTTCTGGATCGCATACAATTTCCAGTCGCGATAATCGAAGTGCCACCACTCATATTCGTAGACCGTAAAGCCTTCGGCCTCCATGTACCGGCGCAACAGGTCGCGCAATCGGCGCTGCGCCGCAGTGCCGCCGGCATAGCTCGGATACGCGCGCGGGGACATCTCATCGTAGAGGCTGGGCATCTCGACGGCACGGCCGGTCTTCAGGTCGTAGAGCGTCAGATCCACCGCGCAGCCGCGATTGTGGCGTGAACCTACGGCGGGATCCGCAACGAACTCGTGTCGGTCCGGTGGCGTCGCGTCCCAAAAGATCCTGGTTACATACCAGGGCCGATACGCATCGTGCACCAGCAGGCCGTAGCCCTCGGCGGCAAGCGCGCGCTGCGCGTGCACCAGGGCTTCCGCCGCCGGTCGCTGCATGAAGGCACGCGCCTGGCTGTAGAGCGGCGTGCCGAGAAAATTGCGATTGGTCGCATAGCGAATATCGAGCTTGATGGTCGGGTCAAGACTCGTCAGCTCGACCAGATCGGCCGGCCGGAACTCTCCCGGCTCCGGCGGTGGCGTAGCCGCGAGTGCGAGTGGCAGCAACTCCGCGACCGGTCGCACCGGCGCGATATGGAAGACCTGCGGAGCATCGGCGCCAGGCTCGGGCGGCGGTGCGATCGATGCGCAGGCAACGAGGGCGAGTACACCCAGCAGCGACACCCAGCGCTTCACGCATTCCTCCTCGTTACGGCAGAGCGTGCAGGGTCGTGTTGAACAGGTACTGATCGCGGAAGTCGGTCCGCTCGCCGGCCTTCTTGCCCGTAACCGGCTGTAAGCGTGCCGACAGCGGCTTGCGCCATTTCCAGGCCAGCGAGGCCACGTCGCCGAAGATGCGCGCCAGTTGTTCGACACTGATGTCCCCCGGATAGGGAACCGTATCAAGCCCGGTGCCGCACACCGCGGAGTACGCCAGCAGCGAATCGGTGTTGAAGGTGCCTTGTGCCCAGCGCTGCGCAAGGCGCTTGTCTTCCATCACCGGAACCATGAGCCCCGCATAACCAACCTGCGTGACCGGCACTGCCCTGACCGCCGTGGTGATGATCAGCGCCGCAGTCAGAGTGCCGCTCGAGCCAAACCGCGCTCCTGTGTACGCCTCGATCGCCGCCCCGATTGAAACGTCCGCGAGCGGCGCGGGTGTGGGATCGACTCCCATGAACGTCCAGTGCGTCATTGCGGCCACCTTGAGGCCGATCGACTCCGCCACCTTGGCGTGCACGGTAAGCTGCCGGGTAAGCTCAGCGATCGAGCCGGCGAAATCCCCGTGCGTGCGCGCGAATACCTCCTGCACGACATTGGCGCTCTCGAAGCCAATCGAGAATTGCCCGCCGGCGCCTGTGTGGTACGCACCCGGGTAGAACGGGCCGTAGGGCTTGAGCATCGCGGTCGCCGTGAAGTTGAAGGTCCCCTGGCTGCGCGGACTGTGGTCCGCCACGTAGCGCACCAGCGCCGCACTTTCGTGGATTACCCGCCAGTGAATCCCGTCGTCAGCAGCGATAATCGCGCTCGCCGCGATGTTGGGCAGGGTGGCGAGCGCCTTGCTCAGCAACACCATGGTGCGTGGATCGTCCGCGTCCGCCAGCATTCCCGGGCCGACATCGGGCAGAAAGCCCTCCTTGACCGACAGCTCATCAAGGGCCTTGAGGAATGCGAGCGCGTCGGTTTCAGACTGGCCGCTGACGAGCTCGCCGAGGGGCTGCGTCACGATACGCAGCGTTTCCACCTGGTAGCCCTGGTTATCGAACTCGCCCTTGGCGGCACGCAACACGGCGAGCGCCTCGCTGACCTGTTGCACGTAGCTGGTGCGGTCAAGACGCACGAACCCCGTAATGGCGCGGACTTTCGGCTTGCTGTAGTCCTGCGCGTGTGCAGCGCTGCACGTCATGGCGGCCAGCAGCAGCGCGTGAAGCAGTCTTGGTCGCATACGGGCTCCCTCAATGCACGCCGGTGAGCGCGCTGTAGCCGTTCCAGATGATCTCGATTCCGATGCACATGAGAATGAATGCCGACAGTCGCACCAGCACCTCCAACCCGGTCTCGCCCAGCAGTCGGCCAAGTTTTCCGGCAAACCGGTAGGCAAGATAAATAGTGACCGCAATGCCGATCAGCCCCAGCACCGCCCCGCTGGCGTGCTCCGCCAGCTGGGAGAAGCGCGGAACGCCGGCGGGCTTGCGACTGCCGATAGTGATCGCGACCGACATCGAGCCCGGACCGACCGTGAGCGGCATGGTGAGGGGATAGAAGCTGCCGACCTTGCGTGGCGGACCTCCCTGCAGGCCCGCGCCGCCATGATCCGACCACTGCTCCTGCGTCAGCAGCTTCCAGCCGAGCGCTGCCACGACCAGCCCGCCCGCGATGCGCACCACCGGCAGCTCGATCCCGAAGAATTCCAGCAGCCACGGACCCAGGGCCATTGATCCCAGCAGCAGAGCGAAGCCGTTGACTGCCGCCTTGCGGGCCAGCACCCGGCGCTCGGCGGCCGGCAGATTCTGGGTAAGACCGAGGAAGAAGGGCGCGGCCTCGATCGGGTTGACGATCGGAAAAAGCCCGGCGAAGGTCAGGAGGAATGCGCTTGCGACAGCGTTCACGCAAACCCTTTCATATACCATGGCATCCGGAGTCTCTTCTTATGAGTATGAACGGGCGGATTTGCCTTGTCACCGGAGACGCGGCGTCATGAGCCGCGCGTTCGTGCGCGAATCGGACGAGGATCCGGCAGCCCTTCCCGAGCGCGCCGTGAGCCCGCACCCCAACTTCGTCACGCCACGGGGTCTGGCAGCCATCGAAGCGCGCGTGCGTGAGCTGGAAAGCGAGCGGCAGGCAGCGCGCGCCGCCAACGATGTCGCACTGTGTGCGCGCGCGGAGCGCGATCTGCGTTACTGGAGTGTGCGGCGCGCGAGCGCCCGCATCGTCGGGCCCGCGGCCGCGACCGATCGCGTGCGGTTCGGCATGCGGGTTACGCTGCAGCAAAGTACTGGCGTCCGGCAGGTGTTCCGCCTGGTGGGAGAAGACGAAGCGGACGCAGCGCAGGGACTGTTAAGCTGGATGGCACCCCTCGCGCAAGCCCTGCTCGGCAAGGAAGCCGGCGACAGCGTGTCCTGTCAGGGTGTCGAGGCGCAGATTCTCAGCATCGAGCGCTGAGGCGGCCCGCGCGGTGCGCGCACTCACACGTTCCACAGCCGCGTTTAGCAGTGCGCGTAATCGCGCGCTAACGACGCGCGGATGAAACGAGAACCCGCTCACACTTGCAGCGGCTTACAACCAACAGCGGGCTCGGCAGACGGGGATTAGCGCCGGGAGCCGGCGCACATGCGACATAGTTCGCTGTGCGCAACGGCGCCCCGTGTTGCAATTCGCGCCGGTTTGTCAAGTGGCTGCCATGGCCACGCTACGCGAGTTTCGCCCAGCCGGGCGACGGAGCCGCCGGATGAAGCGCGCAAGCGCCCCAAGCCTCGAGGGCGATGGCGAGGATCCCGAGATCACCGGGCTGTTCCGGACATCGGGTATACAGCGGCCGGTTGAGACGCTGTTTCGTAATACCGTCGAGGACGCGCCGGTCGGCATCGCTTTTGCAAACCGTGACGGCAGTTTCCGTCACGGCAATCGCGCCTTCTGCGCCCTGCTCGGCTTCGAAGCCGACGAGCTAAAGAGCGAGTCCATTGGCAGTCTTACGCACGCCGGGGACCTTGAGTCCACGACCGCAGGCCTGGCGCGGCTGTGGAGCGGCGAGATCCAGCACCTGGACGTCGAGAAGCGCTACCTGCGCAAAGATGGCACTGCCCTGTGGGTGCGCACGACTGCCTCGCTCGTCAGCGGCGGCGGCCCGGAGCCGGAGTGCTCGGTCGAGTTCCTGCGCGACATCTCCGCACGCAAGGAGCTGGCGGCCGCCTTGCTGCAGAATCAGACGCTGCTCGCGACTGTGATCGCGGAACTGCCGCTGGCGCTGGTGGCCTGCGACGTCCGGGGCCAGGTGACGCACTTCAATCCTTCCGCTTCGCTGCTGTTTGGAATTCCCGCGGACACCGCCACTGCGGTCCCGCGCAACCCCTATCCACTCACCTCCCAGGTCTACCTGGCGGACGGCACGACGCTTGCCGCACGCGAGGAGCGTCCGCTCGCGCGCGCCCTGCGCGGCGACAAGGTGAGCAACGTCGAGTTCGTCATCGTCCGGCCGGATGGCATGCGCCGCACGGCGCTGGCGAGCGCCCAGCGACTGGTGGGCGCCGCCGGGCAGCCCCTCGGGGCGCTGGCCGTGGTGGAGGACATCACCGAGCGGCGGCTCGCCGAAGACGAGCTTGAGCGCGTGCACAAGCAGCTGCTGGTCGCGTCGCGCCAGGCCGGCATGGCCGAAGTGGCGACCAACGTGCTGCACAACGTCGGCAACGTACTCAACAGCGTCAACGTTTCGGCCAGCATGGTCTCCGAGCGTATTCGCAAATCCAAGTGCGTCGGGCTGGTGCGGGTCGCTGACCTCCTAAGCAAGCACTCAGGCGAACTGGCGACCTTTTTCACCGGTGCGCAAGGCAAGCACGTGCCGGCCTACCTGCAGGAACTTGCCGAAGAACTCGTCGCGGAGCGCGATGCCGCGGTTACCGAGCTGTCGGCGGTACGCAGCAACATCGAGCACATCAAGGAAATCGTCGCGATGCAGCAAGGCTATGCCCGGCGCGGCGGCATAACCGACACGCTGGACGTTCGCCTGCTGGTCGAGGACAGCCTGCGGATGAACGAGGGCGCCTTCAGCCGCCATGGGGTGACGATCGTGCGCGACTTCGGGGACATGCCACTGGTGCAGGTCGACAAGCACCGGGTGCTGCAGGTGCTGGTGAACGTGATCCGCAATGCCAAGTACGCCTGCGCCGAAGCGACCGGCGGCCCGAAGCGCGTGACCGTCCGCACCCGCGCGGCAAGCAGCTCCGTAATGATCTCGGTCATCGATACCGGGGTGGGCATTCCAAAGGAAAACCTCGACCGGATTTTCAATCACGGCTTTACCACGCGCCCTGACGGGCACGGTTTCGGACTCCACAGCGCAGCGCTTGCGGCCAAGGAGCTGGGCGGTTCGCTGCGGGCCGAAAGCCCCGGTCCTGGCAAAGGTGCCACCTTCACCCTGACGCTGCCACTGACACCGCCGGAGTCGGTCCATGCCGATTGAGTCCGATCTGCTGACACATCGCATCCTCGTGGTCGATGACAATGAGGCCATCCACCAGGACTATCGGAAAATCCTCTGCGGCGACGCGGGCGGCAGGATGTCGGCGGCGGAAGCCGCGCTGTTCGGCGAGCAGCAGGCTGTTACCACGCGTCCGAGTTTCGATGTTGATTCGGCCATGCAGGGGCGGGATGGGGTTGAACGCGCGCGCCAGGCGCTCGCTGAGGGCCGTCCGTATTCGGTCGCTTTCGTCGACATGCGCATGCCCCCGGGGTGGGACGGGCTTGAGACCATCGAACACCTGTGGGCGATTGATCCGGAGGTCCAGGTCGTCGTCTGCTCCGCGTACGCCGACTACGACTGGCTGGAACTCCTGGCGCGGCTCGGGCACTCCGACAAGCTCATTGTCGTCAAGAAACCGTTCGAGCCGATCGAGATCCTCCAGTGCGCCAGCGCCCTGAGTCGCAAATGGCAGAACGAGCGCGCACTGAAGCGCCACGTCGAAAGCCTCGAGCTGGTGGTAACCGATCGCACCAAGGGTCTTGAGGCGGCCAACCGCCAGCTGCGGCACCTGGCGTCCCACGATGCGCTCACCGGGCTGCCGAACCGCCTGCTCCTGGATGACCGCATTACCCAGGCCATCGCGCAGGCGGACCGGCAACGACACGAATTTGCGGTGGTGGTCATCGACCTCGACCGCTTCAAGGTCATCAATGACTCCCTCGGTCACCGGGCGGGTGATGACCTGTTGCGCGAAGTCGCGGAGCGGCTCAAGCGCGCGGTGCGCGCCATCGACACGACCGCACGCCTGGGCGGTGATGAGTTTGTCCTGCTCCTCGGGGGACCCGTGACGCAGGCGGAAGCCGTCGCGGTCGGCACGCGTGCCATCCAGCTGATGGAGCCCTCGATGCGGCTCCTCGGCATCGACGTGCACATCTCACCGAGCATCGGCATTGCCTTCTACCCGCGCGATGCCCTGAGCGTGGACACGCTGCTCGCCCGCGCCGACGCCGCCATGTACAGCGCCAAGGAGCGCGGCCGTAACAACGTGCAGTGCTATGCGGAGGGCATGAGCACCGTGACCCAGGAAAGCGTCAAGCTCGAAAGCGAGCTGCACGAGGCGCTGCACAGCGGGCAGTTCGAACTGCAGTACCAGCCCAAGGTGGATACCTCGACCGGTCGCATCAATAGCGCAGAGGCGCTCATCCGCTGGCGGCATCCGCAGCGGGGGCTCCTGCCGCCGGGCGCCTTCATCGGAATCGCCGACGAGTGTGGCCTGCTCGATGACATCGGTGAATGGGTGTTGTTTGAAGCCTGCCGCCAGGCCAAGGCCTGGCAGCAGGCCGGGCTGCCCCGCTTGCGGGTGGCGGTCAACCTCGCGCCCTCACAATTCAGGCTCGCCAATCTCGTCGACCAGATTCGACGCGCGCTGGAAGCGGTTGAGCTGGACCCGCAGCTGCTGGAGGTCGAGCTGACCGAAAGCGCGGTCATGAGCGATGCCGAGGAGTCGATAGTGATCCTGGAAGCCATCAGCAGCATGGGCGTGCTGGTATCGGTCGATGACTTCGGCACTGGGTACTCGAGCATGAGCTACCTGCGTCGCTTTCCCATCGACAAGCTGAAGATCGATCGTTGCTTTGTCGAGGAGATGACCCGGCGGCCGGAGGATGCGTCGATCGTTGGCGCGATCATTTCCCTGGCACACAGCCTGCACCTGAAGGTAATCGCCGAGGGCGTGGAAACACCCGAGCAGCTCGCCCTCCTCGCGCAGCTCGGCTGCGATCAATACCAGGGCTTCTACTTCAGCCCGGCACTCAGCCCCGGGCAATTCATCGCCCTGGTGAAGCAATCCAGCGCCGGGCTGCCGGCGCTCACCGATGATGAAGCGGCACGAACCCACAGCAAGCTCGCGGGCGTGAAGCGTTCACGCCGCTGAAAGCCCCCGGCCGCTCGCCGGCGGATTGGCCTTAGCCGGTCACCAACACGACCCCTGAACCGTCCCGGCACGTTGCAGTGCGGCGCGGCCTTGCGTTTAACGTGCAATCGCATCGCGCAAATACTATAAGCGGTGATTGCCCGGGCCCTCGACTGGACTTGGGTACCGGAGGCTGCCATGAAGACCGCTAAAGAAACTCGCCCTGCCCAACCCAGGCACTGCGCCACTCGCCGGTCCCTGTTGAAATCAGCGACAGGTATCGCTGCCCTGGGAGCGAGCGGCGCTGCCTTCCTGGGAGCACCGGGGATCTCGTATGCGGCCGCCATGAGCAAAGACAAACGCGACAAGCTCACGCCTGATCAGATCCTGGAGGCGATGAAGCAGGGTAACGAGCGCTTCCGCACCGGTAAGATGCTTCGGCACGACTATCTCGGGCAGAAGCGGGCCACGATCGCCGGGCAATACCCCGCCGCGGTCATCCTCAGCTGCATCGATTCACGCGCGCCGGCTGAGATCATTCTCGACGCCGGTATTGGCGACACCTTCAATGCCCGCATCGCCGGAAATGTCGCCAATGACGATTTGCTCGGCAGCCTGGAGTTTGCCTGCGCCGTGGCCGGCGCCAAGGTGGTCCTGGTGATGGGGCATACCAGCTGTGGCGCGATAAAAGGTGCGATTGACGGCGCCGAGCTTGGCAACCTCACCGGTTTGCTGAACAAGATCAAGCCAGCGGTGGACGCCACGCACTACGACGGCGAGCGCACCAGCAAAAACGCTGCATTTGTTGACGAGGTGGCCGGCACCAACGTGCGCCTAACCACCGCTGCGATCCGTCAGCGCAGCACCGTGCTGGCTGCACTGGAGAAGGACGGCAAGGTGAGGATCGTCGGCTCGATGTATCACCTTTCGGGAGGCCGGGTCGAGTTGTTCAGCTGAAGGACGCCGGATCGTCCGGCTGAGGAGCGCTCGCGCCGCGTTACGGCTTCTCCCAGGATTCCGTGGCCAGGTTGTCGGACTTGTGGAGCGAGCGCAGGTACGTAACCAGCGTCCACACGCCCTCCTCCCCGAGCGCACCGCCGAAAGCGGGCATGCCCTTCGGACGCCCGTAGTAGATCGACATGAAGACTTCGGCGTCTGCACCCCCGTAACGCCAACGTCCGACTCCCAGGTTGGGTCCCACCCAGCCGCTGGCGTCCGGGCCATGGCAGCCATCACAGTTCATGACCTTGAACAGCAGTGCACCGCTGGCCGCGACCGCCTGGTCACCCTCGTGCGGGTTATGCAACGTGCCGCCCGGGGGGACACGGCCGCCGGCGGCCACGTGCGCTTCGTAGGCGACGGCGGGCGGCGGCACCGTGGCATTCGTGGCCGGCGTCGCTGCGCGCTGCTGGCAGGCGCTGAGCGCAAGGGCTGCGGGCAGCAGCGCGACCAGCGTGCGTGGGCTCATAGTCCGAAGATCCAGATCATGCCTCCGGTACTGGTGTGACGCGCAATGTCCTTGACGTAGTCGGCCGGTGCCCGCAGGTCCGTCGGATCATCCGAGCGCACATCCCCGGCGAGCAGCAGCCAGTCGCCGCCGATGCCCGCATAGACGGCCACGTACTGCTTGCCGTCCGGAGCCCGGTAGGTCATCGGGTTGCCGACAACGCCCGAGCCCACCTTGAATTTGGAGAGCACTTTGCCGGTGTGCGCATCGACGGATTTGAACCAGCCGTCGAGCGTGCCGTAGAAGGCGACATCGCCCGCGGTCACCAGTGCACCGCTCCAGTTGGGAAACTCTTCCTTGTTCTCCCACACCTTGCGGCCGGTCGCCGCGTCCCACGCCATGAACGTGCCGAGATAGCCGCCCGGGCCCGCGCTGTACGGACTGTTGATACCCATGAAGGGCGTGCCCTTGAGGTAGGAAGCGCGGGTGGCGTTGTAATCCATGCACAGGTTGTTGGTCGAGGTGTAGAAGAGACGTGTGCGTGGCGAATACGCCGGGGGCGAAGAGGGACTGACGCCACCCTCGAGGCACGGGCAGATGCCCTTTACGGTGCCGTGCGACGCTCCGGTCTGCTTGCCCGGATCGATCACCGGCCGCCCTGTCTTAAGGTCGACCGACTTCGCCCAGTTGACCGCGACGAAAGGCTCGGCGACGAGCAGCCGGCCGGTCGTACGGTCGAGCGTGTACGCGAAGCCGTTCTTGTCAAAATGCACCAGCGCCCTGGTGGGTTTGCCCGCGACCACCAGGTCCGCCAGCACCATGGCCCCGGTGGCGTCGAAATCCCAGTTGTCGTGGGGCGTGAACTGATACGCCCACACCAGCGTGCCGTCCTCCGGCCGTCGTGCGAGCACGCTCGCGCTCCACTTGTTGTCTCCGGGCCGCTGCTCAGCGTTGTAGGGCGCGGCGTTGCCGGTACCGTAGTAGATGAGTCCGAGGTCCGGATCGTAGGAAATCCATCCCCACACCGGAGCGCCGCCCGTGCGCCAACCGTCACCCGTCCAGGTGCGCACGCCGAGGTCGCTGCCAGTGTCGTACGGGGGCTTGAAGGTCGCCGGTCTTGCCAGCATGTCCGCATCGGGTCCGAGATTGCGGGCGATCCACACCACGGCCCCTGACTTGAGATCCAGACCCTTCGTCCAGCCGTAGATCCCGAATTCGCCGCCCGAGGCGCCGACGATGACCCGGTCCTTGACGACCAGCGGCGCCATGGTGACCGTCTCGCCGCTGCCGACATCGGCGATCTGGGTCTTCCACAGCTCGCGTCCCGTTCGCGCGTCCACGGCGACCGTGTGGCCATCGAGCAGGTTGTAGATGATCTTGCCGTCCGCGTAGAACGCGCCGCGGTTGACGGTATCGCAGCAGGAAACACCGACTGCATTCGAGCTGACGTCCGGCCGGTACTTCCAGCGCAGCGGATAACCTTCCTTGGTCAGATCGAAGGCGTACAAGACGTTCGGCCAGGGCGTGACGACGTACATGGTGTCGCCGACGACCAGCGGCTGTCCTTCGTGCCCCGCCAGCACGCCGGTTGAGAAAGTCCAGACCGGATGCAGGTGCGTGGCGTTACGAGAGGTGATATCCGCAAGACGGCTGTAGCGGGTAGCAGCGTAGTCTTTCGCGGGCATCAGCCACTGCCCGTCATCCGCAGAAGCCGCGCCGGGTGCCGCGCCCTGCGCAAGCCTCGCGCCCGCACCCAGTGCCACGAACGCGAGGAGTATCCCAGTCGGCGCTGCCGCTATCGCCCGCATAGTCTTAGTGCCTTGTCAGCAAAGCGCGGCTGCAGCGCGGGCTACTTGGCAGGGGGTTTCTTGCCCTTGCCCTCGCCGAAGTTCGGGTTTTTCTGCTTGCAGGCCGCGACCAGTTGCGGCGAAACCGCCGGCAAAGGCTTATCGGCATTGGATGGCTGCGGTGTCCCGCGCATGATCGGGTTGATGCAGTCCACGTGCAGCCCGAAGCCCTTCTTATAGTCGCCCTCGACAAAGCCTGCACTCTTACAGGCCGCGACAATCTGCTCGCACGGTCCAGGAGCCGGATTGGCCGCGAGCGCGGCCATGGGAAGCGCCAGTCCGACGACGAGGGTGCAAATGCTCGCGCGTGAAATCAGTGAATGCCGCATGGTCTTTTCTCCTCCCGCTGGCTCCCGAGTCTGAACCGAGCCTCGATTGCGGGCAAGAAATCAGCGGTTATCGCGCTGCAACAGCCGAACCCACTGGTGGCGGCGCCACGGCCGCGACTCGCGACTGGCGCTCGTTGATTGGCCGGATCAATAGGCACAGTATTGATGTCACTTACGGGAGAAGCATCATGTTTCCTCATGGTCATGGCCTCGGATTTCCCTGGCTTATCGTGGCGGCAATTGCGGTCGTGCCGTTCTGGCAGATCTGCAAGAAAATCGGTTATTCGCCGTGGTTGAGCCTGCTAACCGTGATCCCGCTCGTCAATCTGATCTTCATCTACTACCTCGCGTTCTCGCAGTGGCCCGCGCACAAACCCCCCGCTTGAGCCACGCGGTCTCTGACGTGCCGCAGCTGGCGCCACTGGAACAGATTCAGACGAAAATCGCCTTCCTGGAACGCGCCAACACCGACCTGAGCGACGTGGTTTTCAGGCAGCAGCGCGAGATCCAGGCGCTGGCGGCAAAAATCCAGGAAATCTCCGAGCGCCTGCGCGCCGCGGAGTCCGGCGAGACCGCCCGCGCGGCGCAGGATGAACGCCCGCCGCACTACTGAGGGCGCGGCATCCTTGCCTGCGCCTTAGTGCCTGCTGCACGAAGACCAAGCCGTGTGGGCTTTTCACGCCGATTGCCGCCCGCCCCGACCTGCCGGTCGGGGCGGCGGTGCTGCGTCTCGATCAGGAGACGAAGAGGATGCCCTTCGGTGACTTCATGCCGGTATAGAGCGGGGTCAACACGCCGGTGTTTGGGTCCAGCACCATGAGCATGCCATTGGCCGCGGCGTAGACCGTGTCGGGATTGAAACTGTTGATCGGCGTGATCTTGTACACGAGCTGCGCGGACCCATCGGTCAGCAGCATGAAGGAGCTGCTGGCAGGGGCCCAACGGATGTCATCGAGCTGTACGGGATTGCCGAGGCTCGACACCAGGAGCACCGTTGCCGACTGATTGCTGGTGCCCAGGCTGGAGACGAATACCAGCTCCGAGTCTCCCTGGCTGTCGATTACCAACGTGCCGTTGGGCCCGAGGGCCATCGAATCCGGGTCGGTCATGTTGAGGGTCAGGGTGTTCCCGCCCTCGGTGGTCGCCGTGTTGGCCGCCGTCACCACGGCAGCGGCGTGGAAAGTCGTACCATCGGCATTCGCCGACAGGGCGTAGAGCATTGGAGCGGTGTTGACACCGCCGTTCAGCGTGGTCGCTCCGTTGGCATCGGTCGAATACACCGTCCCGGCCGCCGGGGCGACCAGTGTGGGGTTGGATCCCGTCGAGTAGACCACGCCATTGACGAGCTTCATGTCATCGAAGCCACCACCGTGCGGCTGCGCGGCCACATCCGCGGTCAGGGTCTTCAGCGCATTGCTGGTGGTGTTGATGACAGTGATGAGAGGGTTCCCATCCTCGTTGCTGCTCACCCAGACGGTGGTCGAATTCAGCGCCACGATGCCGTCCGGGTGGCCGGGGACGTTGAAGGTCTGCAACACATTGCCGTTCAGGTCGTACTCAACGACCACGCTTTGCGGCGTCGTGCCGGAAACGATGGTTCCATCCGGGTTGTCGTTGGGGTCCTGATAGACCACGAAAACCGCCGCGCCGACCTGGACCAGGTCATCGGGCTTGAGGGTTCCGGGAGCCTTGGCGAAAACGGAGATGGAGCCGCCGCCCTGCGCCGTCTGCACCGACTTGGGAACCGGTGCGACTCCGGTGTTGCTCGGCGGATAAATGGTGCTGCCGCCGCAACTGGCCAGCAGCGCCAGGGCCGTACCAGCTGCCGAACTGGCTGCGATCCGCACCGTGAGCGAACGAGCGCCCCGCTGACCCGACTTGTGGTTTTTCATGGAACCGTCTCCTGTGTTGCTGGCGCGCAAAGGCTATTCGCTGACAGTGACGGTTCAGTGACAACGGTTTGCGGCCTGCTGCACCAGTGCGCGAAGATGCCGTCGTGGCAATCCAGCCGTCATCGAGCGCGCGACCGGAACGCACCGCTCCGAGCCCCCACGAGCTGGCCCGGCGCGCCCTGCTTGCCTTCCTGCTGACTTTCATGCTGGCGCGCGCGCTGGTGTTCCTGATCATGGCGCGCCTCGTGCCCAACCTTTACCTGTTTCTCCGCGACACTCACGTCCACCATCTCAACTACGGGATTTTTCTGCTGGCGGGGGTGGGCGCATATCTCTTGCTCGGCGCGCCGCGGGGCAACGCCGCGCGACGCGCCGCGTTCGCCTACGGCATCGCCATGGCACTGACCTTCGATGAGTTCGGCATGTGGCTGCACCTGGGCGGCAGCTACTGGCAGCGGGCCAGCATCGATGCGATCGTGGTGGTCGCGGCAGTGCTGGCGCTGTTCGCCTACGCGCGCTCCATCAAGACCTTCGAGGCCCGTCACTTCCGGGCATTTGCCGCGCTGGCCGTGGCGCTGGTGCTCTTCAGCCTGGTGCTATACGACACCGCGATGCGCATCGGCAGCGTCGAGGGACCACGCCTGCAGCAGCTCGAGCTCGCTTCCTCGCCATAAGTACAGGACTGGAGTACCCGGGCAGATGAACATCAAAGATGCGCCGCTGAAAATGTATCGACCCGAGACCCAGCTGATCGAAATGCTCCCGGGGTTCAAGACACGACGCCTGAGCGAGATCGAGCTTGGGCGCCTGGTGCTGCTCGGAAACCCCCGGGACGCCACGGCAAGCGCGGGCATCGGTATACGCGCGGACTCGCTGTCGCGCGGCGGGGATATTACCGAGGGCGTCATCCGGCTTGCGGGCGGGCGGGTTCGGTTCGAGCGCCACGAGTTGGATCAAAGCCTCATTGCGGTCGACATCGAGTACCTGCTGGAACCGGATCTGGGGAGCGCCGCGGTGCGCTCACCCGCGGCAGGGGATCTCATCGTCGCGCCGGCGGGCGGCGCGATGGGCGTGCTGGTTGCCGGGCCGTGGCACGGGCTTGGCCTCCTGGATATCGCCTCGGCGGTGATGCGGCCGTTCGCGGACCCGGGCAGGCATGGCCTTCCGGTATGCCTTTTCTGGCAACTGGTGCACCGTGAAGAGCGGCGCCGGATTCTGTTTACCCACGACCACAGGCGCGATCGCCACACTGAGGATCTGCCGCGGTACGCGAGTGAGCGAGTGGTCGATGAGGAGGACTGATGCGCTCAGTGCGAGGGCGTAGCGTCCGCTTGTGGGGCGGGGCGTGTCACGCGATTGCGCAGTCCGGTAAGCGCGTTGGGCAGATCCTTGCGCAGTGAGCGGTTCACCAGCGCCTGTGGCACCCAGAACCCCGGGTCGACATAGACTTCGTACTGCACCAGGGTTGCCGACCCGTCAGCCGTCGGCGTCAGCACCCAGGTGCCCTCCTCGTCCTTCAGGTCGCCGCTGACGCGCCGGAACCGCACCAGGCGGGGCCGCTCGTACTCGGCCCGAAACACAAAGCGCAGCGTGGGCAGAAACCAGGAGTACTGGACCTCCTGCTCGAAGTCCTCCCAGCTGCCGTCACTGGCCCCGCCGATGCGCCGGCAGTGTTTCAGCCCCGGCACGAACAACGGCGCCTGCACGCAGTCGGTTATGACCCGCCAGATCGCCTCCGGGGTGGCCTTGATGAGCACCGCGGCCAGCACGCGTCCGCGCGGGCGGCCCGGATCGATCGCCGCCGCGGTGGTCACGACCACCTCACCGGCCGCGAGGCGTTGCTGCACGCCCGCCGCCGTGACCCAGTCGTTCTGGGCAACAGCGGTCACCGGCAGGAGCAACGCTCCCAGCATGCAGATCAGCAATCGATTTCCTGCGTGCAACCGCGCCCCCGCTGATCCGAAAGTGACCAGGATGGCTCACGCATCGGCGCTCAACGCGCGCACGCTGCCAGTCGTAGGTACCCAAAGGTGTTCGTCAGGTTCATCGGCGCGCGGTTTGCGGCGTCCGCGCCCAACTACCGCTCGTCCAGGGTCCTCAGCGCAGCACGCGCGACGCGCCCGTCCCGCACCTTGATTCCTTCCGCCCGCAGCCGCCGTGCCTGCTCCTTGAACTCCCGCGACGCCGGCGGGAAAACGATGCGGCAGCCCGCGCCGACAACCCGATGCCATGGCAGGTTGAGTTCTCGCGGCGCGACCCGCAGCGCGGTGCCGGCCTGGCGTGCGCGCCCGGGAAGGCCGGCCGCGCGGGCAACATCCCCGTAAGTGCAGATGCACCCGCGCGGGATCGCGCACACCACATCCCAGATCGCCTGCAGCGCGGGACTCTCGTCGGCCGCGCGTGCCTTCATCCGTGAGCGAGCGTCATGGACGCCGGACGCAGCAGATAGAAGGCCACCGCAATAACCACCAGGTACGCGAGCATAAAGAGCGTCCAGCCGAGGTTGTGCCGGATGACATCACCCTCCTTGCGTACGAACTTGCTGGTCGACACTCCGACGCTCGCGGTCTGGGGCGCGATCGGCTTGCCGATTTCCGCGCCGACCGAATTCAGGGTCGGCAGCAGCAACGGCGGCATGCCAAGCTGGGCCCCGACGAGCGCCTGGAACTTGCCGAACATGGCGTTGGTCGAGGTGTTCGAGCCTGAGAGCGCTACGCCGATGAAACCGAGGAGCGGTGCCACGATGATGAACGCGGTGCCGAGGCTCGCGAATCCCTTGGCGAGGGATGAGGCCATGCCTGAGAAGTTGAAAATGTAGGCGAGGCCAAAGATGAACACCCCCACCAGGAGCGCGCCCCACATTTGCTTGAAGGTGCGCCGGAAGATCTCGCCCAGTTGCTCCCCGGAGAGTTTGCCCATGCCCGCGAGCAGTGCGGCCACGATAATCCAGGAGGCGAGAATGGCGCTGCCCCCGACATAGGGTGCGAATTTGAATACCGCATTGATCTTGGTCTTCAGTTCCGGCGCCGCAGCGCTCACCTGCGCGGTGAACCAGGTGATCTTCGGCAACGGCGACCACGGCCCGGTCCATGCGGCCACCACTGCGAGCAGCACCAGGAACGGCATCCAGGCCAAAAACACTTGTCCGGAAGTCAGGCCGTGCTGGCGCTGCTGGGCAGCCTGCGTGCTGTCGAGCACCTTGCCGCCGTAGCCCAGTACGCTCTTCGGCTGCCAGACCTTGAGCAACAAAAGCAGCGCCGCAAAGCACACGATCGAACCGGTGATATCAGGCAGGTACGGACCCAGGTAGACGGCGACCGGAAATTGCCCGGCGATATAACCGAGCGAGCCCACGACGGCGAGCGGCCAGGCACCCAGCATCCCCTCCTTGCCCGAAACCAGGTACAGCAGCACCCATGGCGGCAGGAGCGCCAGGATCGCAACGACGCCGCCCACCGAGCCCGACAAGGCCAGCAGGGGATAGCCGGTCACTGCGGCCAGCGCGATGATCGGCGCGCCGAGCGCGCCGTATGAGACCGGAGCGTTGTTGGCGATAGCGGCCACCCGTATTGCATTCAGGTCCGAGATGCCGAGCGAAATCAGGATGGGCGCCACGACCGCCCACGGATAACCGAAGCCCACCAGGCCCTCCAGCAGCGCCCCAAATGCCCAGGCGAAGAGCATGGTCTGCACGCGCACATCCATGCTGCCCTGGGCGATGAGCCAGCGGCGGAAGCTTTCAAACAGCCCCGTGATGGAAAGCGTGTTGAAAAGAATCAGGCCCCAGAACGTGATCCAGTCAACATTCCACACCCCGGTAGCAGCCCCATACAGGTACGCGTGCACACCGTCGGCGAGCGGCATTTTCCACACCCACAGCGCCAGCAGGAAAGTGACGACCGAGCCGAGCAGCGTCGCCAGCCACGCGGGGTAGCGGAACACCGCCAGCATTGTCAGAAGGAATACGACCGGAATCAGCGCCACCAGGCACGTGAGTGCCAGGTTGTTCAAAGGATCGATGAGTTGCGTGAACATCACTCCCCCGTCTTGTCGTGGCGTGCGCGGCTTAAGCGATGGAGCGCCATATTCCGCGCTGCAGCCGCACCTGTAAAGCCAGGCCCGGGAAAGCGCGCTACCAGCGCCGGCGCTTTGATGGGTTAGACTGGGTCTGTATGGCCGCGCCGCAGAAAGACAGTGTCGGGTTTATCCTCGAGACGCGAGCGCTCACCAAGGAATTCAAGGGGTTCGTGGCGGTCAACCGCGTCGACCTGAAGGTGCGTCGCGGTGAAATCCACGCCCTGATCGGCCCCAACGGGGCCGGCAAGACCACCTTCTTCAACCTGCTCACCAAGTTCCTGATCCCGGACGGCGGCCAGATCCTCTACGGCGCCGAAGACATAACGCTCGCCAGACCCGCGCAGGTCGCACGCCGCGGCCTCGTGCGTTCGTTCCAGGTGTCGGCGGTGTTTCCACACCTGACGGTGCAGGAAAACGTACGCGTCGCCCTGCAGCGCACGCTCGGGACCACGTTTCACTTCTGGAAATCCGCCCTGAGCCTTGAGGTCCTGAACGAGCGCTGCGCCCAGCTGCTCGCGGCCGTGGACCTCAGCGCATTCGCGGCAACCCCCGCGGTCCAGCTGCCCTATGGGCGCAAGCGCGCGCTCGAGATCGCGACCACCCTAGCCATGGAACCGGAGCTGATGCTTCTGGACGAGCCCACCCAGGGCATGGGACATGAGGACGTCGACCGCGTCACCGCGCTCATCAAGCAGGCGGCGGCCAATCGCACCGTGCTCATGGTCGAGCACAACATGCGCGTGGTATCGAAGATTGCCGATACCATCACCGTGCTGCAGCACGGGCAGGTGATCGCCAGCGGTAGTTACGCCGAAGTCTCGCAGAACCCGCAGGTCATGGAGGCCTACATGGGTTCGGCGGATGCCGGGCTGCAAGGTGCGCACGCGTGAGCGCGCAGCCGCTGCGCCTGAGCGGCCTGAACGCCTACTACGGCGAGTCGCACGTGCTGCACGGCGTCGACGCCTACGTCGATGAGGGCGAAGTCGTCACCCTGCTGGGCCGCAACGGCGCCGGGCGCACCACCACGCTGCGGGCAGTGCTGGGCCTGGTCGGCCGGCGCTCCGGCTCGGTGATGATCAACGGCTGCGAGGCCATCGGACTCGCCCCCCATAAGATCGCGCGCCTCGGAGTCGGCTACTGCCCGGAGGAGCGCGGCATCTACTCGAGCCTCTCGACCGAGGAGAATCTGCTCTTGCCGCCGCTCCTGGGGCCGCACGGGATGCCGGTCGATGAGATCTACGCTATGTTCCCCAACCTGGAGAAGCGGCGCGGCAGTCGCGGCACGCACCTCTCGGGCGGCGAGCAGCAGATGCTGGCGCTGGCGAGGATTCTGCGCAGTGGCGCGAAGCTGCTGCTGCTGGATGAAATCTCGGAGGGCCTGGCTCCGGTGATCGTCCAGGCGCTCGCCCGCACGATCAAGACGCTCAAAGAAAAGGGTTACACCATCGTTATGGTCGAACAGAACTTCCGCTTCGCGGCGCCGCTGGCCGACCGCTTCTACATCATGGAGCGCGGCCGTATCGTAGAGGGCTTCGCCGCCGGCGAATTGCAGGGCAGGATGGGCATGCTGCACGAGTTCCTTGGGGTATGACTTCGGACCACCATTAATAAGGAGAAGGCGATGAACTTCCGGACCTTGGGCACAGCTGTGCTCGCGACATCCCTGGCCGTATTGGCGGCGCACCCGGCGCTCGCCGCCGGCGACGAAGTTGTGATTGGTGACCTCGATGACATGTCGGGCGTGTACGCGGACGTCATGGGTGCCGGTGGAATCGAGGCGATCAAAATGGCCATCGCCGACTTCGGCGGCAAGGTGCTGGGCAGAAAGATCACGCTCCTGAGCGCGGACCACCAGAACAAGCCCGACATCGGGGCCTCGAAGTTTCGCGAGTGGGCGGATCAGAACGGCCTCAACATGCTGCTCGGCGGCTCCAACACCGGCGTCAACATCGCCATGGCGAAAGTCGGCGCGGTGAAGAGGGTGCCGCTGTTCCACATCGGCCCGGGCGGCGCGTCGCTCACCAATGAGGACTGCACGGCCTACTCGATCCATTATGTCTACGACACGACTTCGCTCGCCAACGGCACCGCGACGGCCATCGTCAGCAGCGGCGCCAAGACCTGGTTCTACCTGACCGCGGATTACGCCTTCGGCACGCAGCTGCAGAACGCCGCCTCCAAGGTGGTCGAGGCCCACGGCGGCAAGAATGTCGGCGCGGTACGCGTGCCGCTGGGGGCAGCGGACTTCTCTTCCTTCCTGCTGCAGGCGCAAGGCTCGGGGGCGCAGGTACTGGGACTTGCCAACGCCGGCACGGATTTCAGCAATTCCCTCAAAGCCGCCAATGAGTTCGGCATCACCAAGACCATGAAGCCGGCGGCGCTGCTCGCCTTTATCTCCGACATCCACAGCCTGGGGCTCAAGACCGCACAGGGCCTGTACCTGACCACGGGCTGGTACTGGGACCTGAACCCGGAGACGCGCGCCTTCGCCAAGCGCTACTTCGCGAAGATGAACCGGGAGCCGACCATGGATCAGGCCGGCGCGTATTCGGCCACCCTCACCTACCTCAAGGCCGTCAAGGCCGCGGCGTCCACCGATTCCGACAAGGTGATGGCGGAACTGAAGAAGACCAAGATCAACGACATGTTCGCCAAGGGCGGCTACATCCGCGCCGACGGCGCCATGATCCACGACATATACGTGATGCAGGTGAAGTCCCCGCAGGAATCGAAGTACCCATGGGACTACTACAAGCTCGTCAAGACCATGAACGGCGAGGAAGCGTTCGGCCCGATCACCGGCCTGTGTCCGCTCGCGCCGAAGAAATAAATATAAGCGCGCGCGTCGCCCCGGCGGCTAAGACCGGGGCGGAGCCGCGGCGAGTGACGTGAGCGAAATTTTCGGCATCCCCGTAGCCGTGATCCTCGGCCAGCTGACGCTCGGGCTGGTGAACGGTTCGTTCTACGCGCTCCTGAGCTTAGGGCTCGCGGTGATTTTCGGGCTGATGGGCGTGGTCAACTTTGCGCACGGCGCGTTCTACACGCTGGGTGCGTTCGCCGCTCTCCTGGGACTGCAGTATCTCGGCATCAACTACTGGGCGGCGCTGCTGCTGGCGCCGCTGGCCGTCGGGCTCGTCGGCATCATCGTGGAGCGCCTGTTCCTGCGGCACCTGTACCCGCTGGATCCGCTGTACGGTCTGCTGCTGACATTCGGACTTGCGCTGATCGTTGAAGGGTCACTGCACCAGGTATTCGGCGCCTCGGGCCAGTCCTACCCGGTTCCGGATAGCCTCGCGGGCGTTCTCAATCTGCATTTCATGTTTCTGCCCTTGTATCGGGCGTGGGTCATCGTCGCCTCGGTGGTGGTGTGCTTCGGCACCTGGTTCGTCATCGAGCGCACGAGCCTCGGCGCTACCTTGCGGGCCGCAACGGAGAACGCGCCGTTGCTACAGGCCTTCGGGGTGAACGTGCCACTCCTCAAGGCCGCAACCTACGGCGGCGGCGTGGCACTCGCCGCGCTCGCCGGGGTCCTGGCCTCGCCCGTGGTGCTCGTTAACTCGCACATGGGGACCTCGCTCGTCATCGTGGTGTTTGCCGTGGTCGTGATCGGCGGCATGGGCTCAATCATCGGCGCCATCGTGTCGGGACTTGCGCTGGGGGTGGTCGAGGGCTTTACCAAGGTCATCTATCCGGAGGCTTCCAACATCGTCGTCTTCATCATCATGGCGCTGGTGCTGATGATCCGGCCCGCGGGACTGTTCGGCAAGGAATAGCCATGCGCCGCGTCGCCATTGTGTATGCCGTCCTCGCCCTCCTCGCCTTGTGCGTGCCGTGGCTCGGGATCTACCCCGTGTTCATGATGAAGCTGCTGTGCTTTGCGATGTTCGCCTGCGCCTACAACCTGCTGCTGGGCTTCGGCCGCATGCTCTCCTTTGGACACGCGGCGTTTTTTGGCGCCGCGGCCTACGTGACCTCCTGGCTGGTGACCGCGCATGCCTGGGGCCCGGGCACCGCCATCCTGGGCGGGGTCGCGACCGCCGCCGCGCTCGGCTTCGTGATTGGCGGCATCGCCATTCGCCGCCACGGCATCTATTTCGCGATGATCACCCTGGCGCTCGGGCAGCTGGTGTATTTCGTGTGTCTCGAGGCGCCCTTCACCGGCGGTGAGAACGGTCTGCAGGGCGTACCGCGGGGGACGCTGTTCGCGCTCCTGCCGCTGCGCTCGGACGTGGTCATGTACTACCTGGTGCTCGCCGCCTTCGTGAGCGTGTTTCTCTTCATCCGCCGCGTGGTTCACTCCCCATACGGACAGGTGTTGAAGGCGATCCGGGAGAATGAGCCGCGCGCCATCTCACTCGGTTACGACATCAATCGCTACAAGCTCCTCGCTTTCGTGTTGTCGGCGACCCTGGCCGGGCTTGCCGGCGCCCTGAATGCGCTGGTACTGGGCTTCGCGACCCTCACGGACGTGCAGCAATCGACCTCGGGCGAGGTGATTCTCATGACGCTGCTCGGCGGCACCGGCACGTTCTTCGGGCCGGTGGTGGGCGCGGCGATCGTCGTGACGCTGCAGGAGTATCTGTCCGACATTGTCGGTGGCTGGGTGACCGCCATCATTGGCGTGATCTTCGTCGCCTGCGTGCTGTCCTTCCGCCGCGGCATCGTCGGGGAGCTCGCGGCGCGCCTCGAGCGCCGCGACGCTAAGCCCCCGCTGCCCGCCGCGCCAGCCTGACGGCGCTCGCGAGCGCCGCCTCCTCCAGCGCCACCGCCCGTGCGTCCGGGAAGGAGGCTTCGATGAGGCGTGCCAACACCTGACCCGGCGGGGTCTGCAGGTAGAGCCGGCAGCCGAGCTCGTGCAGCAGCGTGAGGGAGTCATGCCAGCGCACGGTGCGCGCGACATTGAGGATGAGATCCTCCGCGACCTCCGCTGCGAGGTGCGTGGCGCGCGCGCGGTGGTTGCTCACGTACGGCACCCGCGGGCCCAGCCACGATACCCCGCGCATCGCTGCGCGCAGCCGGCTCGAAACGCCGTCCATCAGCGGACAATGCGAAGGAACCTCGACCTGCAACATGCGCACCGCCGCGCCGCGGGCGCGGGCCTCGTCCGCCGCCAGTGCGAGGGCCGCGCGCTCGCCCGACACCACCATCTCGGTCGGCGCATTGACGCTCGCCAGGTACAACGCCGAGCGCTCGCTCACCCGCGCAACCAGGTCCAGCACGCCGCGCTCGGTCAGTCCGAGAATCGCCGCCATGCCGAAGCCGCTGGGCACGGCCTCCGCCATGCTCTGCGCGCGCAGTTTCACCAGCCGCAGGGCGTCACCGAATTCAAGCGCCTCACAGGCGACCGCTGCGGCGAACGCGCCCACCGAGAGACCCGCCACGGCATCCACGCCGGCGCCCGCGGCGCTGAGCGCGCGCGCGGTGGCGACGCCCGCGATGACCGTGGAAAGCTGCACCGCGACGGTGGACTTGAGCGCCGCGGCACTGTCGAGTTGATCCAGGTCCTCATTCAGGATCCGGCGGGCATCGTTGAGCGTGGCGTGCACTGCCGGGTGTTGCGGTAAACGACGCAGGAACCCGGGCGTCTGCGCACCCTGTCCGGGAAATAGCAGCGCGACCTGCATCAGGCGGCGGCCGCCTCGGGCGCCCAGGGATCTGTCGCGAGCCGCACGCCGGTGGCGGTGCGCAGGAGGATGGGGCGCGGCGCCGAGACGTATTCGGCCAGTGACACGGCGCCGTACGGGGTTTCCAGCAACACATCAACCGTGGCCGGCAGTGACATGAATTCGTTGAGCACCGCCGCTGCCGCCTCGCCCGCGAGCGGCGCATCGGCTTGCACCATGAGATCAAGGTCGCTGAGTGGTGTCGCCGTCGGACACCCGCTCGCCAGCTCAAAGCCCACGCTCCCGGTCGGTCCCCAGGAACACCCGAGGCCCAGGCGTTGCATGCATTCCTCCACCTTCCCGAGTGCCGCGAGCGCGGGCACCTGGGCAGCCCGGGGATGAGCGCGCCAGAGGCGTCGTGCCGCAAGTTCGAGCGGGTTCAGAGCCTCCCGCACATCGCCCGGCGCCAGCCATGCCGCAAAACGCATGGCGCGCGCCGCACCGCGTACGCCGACGGGAATGAGCCCGTCCCGCACGCTTGCCCGTCGCACGACAACCCAAGGCGCCCGGCGCAGATCATGCGCGGCCCACTCCGGAAGGTGGGTATCGCATTGCAGGACGCCGGGAGCCGTAATGCGCAGCAGCGCGTGCGTACCCGGCTCAGGGCGCATTCCACTGCTCACGCAGACGCCTGCGCACCTCGATCGAGGCCGCGCGCGCCTGACGCGCCGCAGCCGATGCCAAGCGCGTCGCCAGGTCACGCGATCCGGCGCGCGCATCCGCGATCGCGGCGCACAGCTCACCGCGAACCCGTTCAAGGTCGGTGGCCGCTGGCGCATCGGCGTTGATGTCTCTTATCAGTTTGTGGACGAGCCCGAGGCTGGCGAAAGAGCGCACGTCGTAGGCCATCGGCGCGATGCGTTCGCCGAGTTGCTCCACCTCCTCCACGGTGCGGCGTGTTACGCGCGCGGCGGCCTGCTTGCTCATGGCGTGCACGAGCACCTCCCTCGAGTCGAACGCGAGGATGCGGTTGGCCTGGTAGCCATGACATAGGAAGGCACCGGACATGGCTTTGCCGACCAGCAGCGCAATCACCGGATGCCCGGTAAGACGCGCGCTCGCATACGCGTCGACGGCGGCGGCGCCCGCGAGGTGGATACCTAACAGTTCCTCGCGCCGGCCGTACGCCTGGCTTGCGACATCAACGATGGCGATGATGGGCCGCGCCCGCGCGCCCTCATCTGCCGCGACCGTGGCGCGCACGTGCTGCGCCAGGGCCCATGCCTCATCCACGCCGACCTCCCCCTGGCGGGCGCGCGCAAAGCGGTTGGTGCCATCCGCTACCACCGCGATGTAGCGTGCGGTCTCCCCACCGAGCTGCGCATCGGCGACGCGCACGCTGCGCACACCGGGGCGGGTGAGTCCCTCCTGCCCGGTGAGCGCGCGGAACCACGCGAGACCGCGCTGCGAGATTGAGGTCGCCGCGCTCACGGCGCCTCCTCGCGGCCCCACAGGGCGCGCAACGCGCGCGGCTCGGGGGCCCGCTCGACGTCGATGCGCGACAAGCGCCCGACGAAGCGCTCCACCTGCTCACTGCGCGCGCGCGGCATCCGCCTCGTAAAGGCGCGCCGCACCTCCAGCGCGATCTCATCGACGTCGTCCTCGACCAACGCGTCGGCCAATCCGGTGGTGTAGCGCTGTTCTCCTCCCATGAGGCTCCAGATGAGCGCGCGATCGCTGGCATCCAGTTCCCCGATGCCCGCTTCCTGCTCAATCACCTCCGGGCCGTTCATGCCGAGCCGCGCCTGGCGCGTCACGATGAGGGTGCTGCACAGCGCCGCCGCGAGCGACATGCCGCCGAAGCAGCCGACGATGCCGCCAGCTACGGCGACGACCGGCACGTGCCGGCGCAGTGCCACGATGGCTGCCTGGATTTCCGCAATCGCTGCCAGCCCGAGGTTTGCCTCCTGCAGACGCACCCCACCGGTTTCCAGCAGCAGTACCGGCCGCACGGGTGAGCCGCGCTCGCAATCGTGCAGCGCAAGCTCGAGAACGCCGGCGATCTTGGATCCAGACACTTCGCCGATGCTGCCGCCCTGGTAGGCGCCCTCGATGGCGGCGACCACGGCAGCCGCGCCGTCAAGCAGGCCGCGTGCGAGCACCACCCCGTCGTCGGCCTGCGCGACGACGCCCTGCAGCGGCAGCCAGGGAGATTTCAGGCGATCGAATGGTCCCAGGAGCTCGCGGAACGTGCCCGCGTCCAGGATCGCGGCGGCACGCTCGCGCGCCGATAACTCGATGAAGCTGCGGCGGTTGAGAAAATGCTCGCGGGAACTGGTGGCGCCACTCACGTACGCAGCGCCTCCGCCGCCTGCTCCAGTCGCAGCATGACCACCCCGGGTGTGGCGCCGAAATCATTGATCTCGATCAGCGCGGCGCCGTCGAAGCGGGTAAAGAAGCGATCCAGCACGTTTTTCCAGACGGCGCCGAATCCATCCACGCTGGTGGTGACACTGACGTGCGCCTGTGGGTCGGATGAGGGCTCGAGCAATACCTCGAGGTCGCCGGAGCCGACGACCCCCACGTGCGCACGGCGCGTCAGGCTCTGGCGCGCAGCATAAGTGAAGCTCAGGCGTTCCATAGTTCGCGCTCAGACTCCTGGTGATTGCACGCTGTCGAGAAACAGGCAGGCCGCGAGCAGGTCCGCGGCACCCCCGGGGGAGGCGTTCAGGCGCAAGAGCGCACTATCCAGAGCCAGGAGTGCGGCCCAGCCGGCTTGCGTGGCCGTGCCGCCCAGCGCGAGCACGCGCCGCGCCCCGCCCTGCGCTGCGTCAACCGCTGGCCAGCCCCCGCGATGCAGGAGGCAGGTGTCATCGAGGCTCGCCATGACCGACATCAGGGCATCCAGGCGGGCGCGCGTTTCGTCGGCGCCGCGCCGGCGCGCGCCGTGCAGCGCCGGCAGCCCAACCTGCCGGACATGCGGGAACCCGTCACTGGCTTCCCCGCGTGCACCGTGCACGCCGAAACGCCGGCAGGCACGCGAACCGTTGCTGGGAAGCCCGGGCGCGTGGCGATCGGGAAGGCGCGCAATCCCGGCGGCGATGGTGAGGATGTCTTCAAGCGCCGCGTGCGGCTCCGCCATCGCACGCGCGGCGACGAGCAGGCCGAGCACCCAGATGGCGCCGCGGTGCGCATTGCTGCCGCCTGTCGCTTCGAGCATGGCGTGCTCCGCCTGCCGGCCGATGGCCCCGAGGCCTTCGCGCAACGGCAGGTCGGGCGCGGCGCCGTGCGCGCGCAGCGCCATGCGGTGAAAGCTGCCATGAAGAGACTTTGCCGACCGCAGCAACCGTTCAAGGTCAAGATCCTGGTGCGCGCCCGGGCCGCGCTGGTCGACCAGGGCCGGCTTCGGAGTGAGCAAAGCCTCAGCGATGAGCGCGCGCACGGCGAGATCGGCGAGCTTCCGGGCACGCTCCTCGCCCACGCGGTGCAGCCGCCCGGTGCGGATATACAGTGTTGTTGGCGGCAGGGACGGCGCAAGCGATCTCATGGATGCCTACCAACTGCGGAAGCGGTCGGGCGGTTTGTACAGCCCGCCGGACCAGGCGACAAGATCCTCGATACTGCGCGCAGCGAGGAGCGAGCGGCTGGCCTGCGCCCGTCGCACACCGAGATCCTCCGGATACGCGACGATCCCCCGCGCACGCAGGTCCGCGCTGCGCTGGGTCGCGGCCTTGAGTCCGACGGAGGTGGCGCCGGCGATTGCCGCCAGTGCCGCGCGTCGTTCCTCCCGGCCTTCAGCCTTGTAGAGATAAGCGATTCCCTCCTCGCTCACGACGTGACTGACGTCCTCGCCGTAGATCATGACCGGCGCTATTGCGAAGCCGCTTTGCTTGCCGACCGCCACCGCATCCAGGGACTCGACCAGGGCCGGCACGCCGCCACGATTGAACGTCTCGACGAGCTGCACCACGAGCTTGCGCCCGCGCACGATGGGCGCATCCGCCGTGATGAGACTCAGCCACGCGGGCGTGCTGTGGCGCCTGCCCCTGGGGTCGTGGCCCATGTTTGGCGCACCACCGAATCCGGCCAGGCGCCCGAGGGTCACGGTCGAGGAATTGGCGTCCGCGTCCATCTGCAGCGTCGCGCCGATGAACAGATCCACCCCGTACTGCCCGGCGAGCTGGCACAGTACGCGGTTGGAACGCAGGCTGCCATCCGCACCGACGAAGAAGATGTCAGGCCGCGCGCGGACATAGTCCTCCATGCCCGGTTCGCCGCCGAAGCAATGCACGCTCTCGACCCAGCCCGCTTCGATGGCCGGAATCAGCGTCGGATGCGGGTTCAGCGCCCAGTGGCGGCAGATGCGGTGCTTGAGTCCCAGGGACTGCCCATAGGTCGGCAGCAAAAGCTCGATCGCCGCCGTGTCGAAACCGATGCCGTGGTTCAGCGAGGTGACGCCGTGTCGTTCGTAGATGCCACGGATCACCATCATGCCCATCAGCACCTGCAGCTCGCTGATGTGGCGTGGATCGCGCGTGAACAACGGCTCGAGCGCGAACGGCCGGTCCGCAGGCACGATGAGATCGACCCAGGAACCGGGAATGTCGACGCGCGGCAGCTCCTCGACCAGCTCGTTCACCTGCGCCAGCACGATGCCGTGACGGAAGGCCGCGGCCTCGACAAGGGTGGGCGTATCCTCGGTGTTGGCGCCGGTGTAGAGATTGCCCGCGCGGTCTGCCTGCGCCGCGCACACCAGTGCCACCTTCGGCGTCAGATCCACGAACATGCGCGCGTACAGCTCGATGTAGGTATGGATCGCCCCGATCTCGAGCTTGCCGTCCTCCAGGAGCTGCGCGACGCGCAGGCTTTGCGGTCCGGCGTAGGAGAAATCCACGCGGTGCGCAATCCCGCGCTCAAACAGCGTCAGGTGTTCCGGGCGGCTGATGCTCGGGATCAGCAGGTGCAGGTCGTGCACCCGTGCGGGATCCACCTGCGCGAGCGCCCGCGACAGGAAATCCGCCTGCTTCTGGTTGTCGCCTTCGAGGGCCACCCGGTCGCCCGGCCGCAAGAGCGCCTGCAGCACCGCAATGATGTTCGCGCCTTGCAGCAGCTTGCCATTGGTGTAGGCGCCGACAGCGGCAAGCCTCGCCACCTTGTCATCGCGGAGGGTAGTCCAGGAGGAGCGCGCGACTGCGATGGCCTTATCTCTCGTCACTGCGGGTAATGTATCCCGGTGTTCATCGAAGTGCGCTGGACCTCACCCCCACCCTTAGGACTGGCGTCGCCAGTCTTAGGGGTGAACGGGGCGCGGCTCACTCGACGTGCATGTCGAGATTGCGGATCAGGAAGCCGTAGATGTCGGCGTTCTGATCGATCGCCTGCGACATCGTGCCACCGCCACCGTGACCGGAGGCGCGCTCCAGGTACAGGAGCACCGGCGCTGGTCCCGCCTGCGCCGCCTGCATCGCCGCGGCGAACTTGAAGGAATGCATGGGCATGACGCGCGTGTCATGGTCGCCGGTGATGATGAGCGTCGCCGGGTATTTCGTTCCCGGATGCACGTTGTGGACCGGCGAGTAGGCGTATAGCGCCTTGAATTCCCTCAGGTCCTGCGGCGAGCCGTAATCCCCCATCCAGCCGGCGCCCTGTCCAAACTTGTTGAAGCGCAGCATATCCATGACGCCGACCTCCGCGACCACCGCGCCATACAGCTCGGGTCGCTGCGTCACACACGCACCGACCAGCAGGCCGCCGTTCGAGGCGCCGAGGATGGCGAGCTTCGGTGTCGAGGTGTAGCGCTGCGCGATGAGCCATTCGGCCGCGGCGATGAAGTCATCGAACACCACCTGCTTATGGGTGCGGATCGCCTGCCGATGCCATTTCTCCCCGTATTCGCCACCACCGCGGATATTGGCAATGGCGTACACGCCGCCCAGCTCCAGCCACGCGATGTGGGCGGGGGTGAACTTCGGCAGGGTGGAAATTCCAAAGCCGCCATAGCCGTAAAGCAGGAGCGGATTGCGGCCGTCGAGCTTCAGTCCTTTGCGAAACGCGAGCGTCATGGGAATCCGCGTCCCATCCTTGCCAGGGTAGAACACCTGCCGTTCCTCGAAGTGACTCGGGTCGAACGCCACCTTGGGCGCGCGGAACACCGTGCTGCGTCCTGACTTCAAGTCGTAGCGGTAGACGGTCGTCGGCGTGATGAGATCGCTGAAGAGGTAAAAGGTCTCGGCGTCCTCCGGGCGGCCTTCGAAGCCGGCGGCAGTACCCGCGCCCGGCAGCTGCACCTCCCGGTGCAGCGTGCCGTCGAGTCCATAGACGAGCACGCGGCTGCGCGCATCGTGCAGCGTCCTGACGATGAGCTGATGATCCACCAGCGTGACGCTCGTCTGGGTGAGATCGATCGCATCCGCACTGTGCGCGATGATGTTGTGCCAGTGCGCGCGCCCGGGCTGCTGCGGGTCAATGCCGATGATCCGGCCGTTCGGGGCATCGAGGGTGGTGAGGAAGTACAGCTTGCCGGCGTCCGCGCCAACGTAGACATAGGCTGCCTCGAATCCGGAGGTCACGGGCACTGCCTTCAGCGGCTCGCTGCTCAGGTCCACGAGATAAATGTTCTCGAGGCCCTTGTCTCCCACCTCCCCCTCCCCCGCGGCAATCACCAGCCAGCGACCGTCGCTCGAGATGTGCGGTTCGTATTGCCAGTCAGGATGCGCGGGGTCCGAGAAGATAAGACGGTCCGCGGTCGCCGGCGTGCCGAGGGCGTGGTAGTACACCGCATCGCCCAGATCCTGCGTCGCGAGTTCCTGCCCGGCCTGGGGCGCGGGAAACGCGCTGTAGTAGAGCCCCTTGCTGTCGTGTCCGAACGCCGGCTGGTAGTACTTCGTATGACGCGCCACGTCCGGCAGGTCCCGGCTGCTCTCCAGATCACGGACGCGCCATTCGGTCCAGTCGGAGCCCGCTTCGGACACGCCGTAGGCCAGGAACCTGCCGTCCCGCGCCGGCACGTAGCCGGTGACAATTGCCTTGACGGCACTGGACAGGCTGTTGGGGTCGAGCGCCACCGTGCCCTGAGCGTCCAGGTCCTTCGCCGTGTAGAGAGCGCTTTGATCCTGGTGCCCGCTGTTGCGCGTGTAGTAATAGCGTCCGCCCTCCTGGAAGGGGACGCCGAATTTCTCGTACTCGTACAAAGCGGCGATGCGCTGGCGCAGCCGCTCGCGCGCGCTGATTCCCGCCAGGTAGTCATCGGTGAGCTTGCCTTCGGCACCCACCCAGGCGCGCGTCGCCGCAGAGTCCAGCTCCTCCATCCAACGGTAAGGATCGGCGACGCGCGTGCCGTGGTAGTCGTCCGCCACGTTGCCGCGCGGCGCTGCCGGGTATTTCAGAACCACGTCGGCCTGCGCGGCGGCCGCGAACAGCCCCGCCGCGAGTAAGGCTGCGACGGGCGTGGCCATATTCCAATGCGCGGCTGTGCAGCGTGACATGGCACCTAAGCTCCCCTGGCGACGGTAGCGGGCGATTATGCCCGCCCGCGCACCGCCGCGGGGGTCCTTGTAGTATTACGATATGGCGCAGCACATCGGGATCGTTGCCTGTTCAGCCGAGGGCGCGGCCCTGTGTTACCGCACGATCTGCCTCGAGGGCGCGCAGTTTCTGGGTTCCCACGATCACCCCGAAGTCACGATGCACACCCATTCCCTCGCGCACTACATGCAGTGCATCGAGCGCGCCGACTGGCAGGGCGTCGGGGAGCTGATGCTGTCCTCAGCCAACAAACTGGCGAAAGCCGGCGCGACGTTCCTGATCTGTCCGGACAACACCATCCACCAGGCGCTACCCTGGATTGAACGGCGGCTGCCGCGGCCCTGGCTGCACATTGCGGACGTGGTGGCGGCGGAAGCGCTCGAACGCGGCTACCGCAGACTCGGGGTGACGGGCACACGTTACCTCGTCGACAGCGAGGTCTACCCGGACAAGCTCAGCGCGCGTGGACTTGCGTATCTGCGCCCCAACCCGGGCGAACGCGCCGAGATCAACCGCATCATTTTCGATGAGCTGGTGTGCGGGGTGTTCGCGGAAGGTGCGGTCGGGTATTTTCAGCGCGTCATCGGCCGCATGAAAAGCGAGGGATGTGATGCGGTGATCCTCGGCTGCACCGAGATCCCGCTCATCATGAACGATGCCAACTCGCCGCTGCCGACGCTCGACTCCACCCGCCTGCTCGCGCGCGCGGCCTTGCGGCGGGCCGCCGCAGGCACGCCCGCGCGAACTGAGAGCCTTACTTCGCGAACTTGAAGGAGACCTTCACCTTGGCGCGGTAGGCCTTGATCTTGCCCTTCTCCACGGCCATGTCCAGCTGCACCACCTCGACGATGCGCAGGTCGCGCAAGGACTTGGAAGCCATTGCGACCGCGGCTCCGGCGGCCTTCTCCCACGACTCGCTGCTCGTTCCGACCAGTTCGATGATCTTGTAGACGCTGTCAGCCATGGAATTTCTCCGTTGCTTATTGTTCGGTCCGCGCGGCCGTGATGGCGGGCGCGCTGCAGATCATGATGCTGCCGCTTCGGCGCAATTGCAACGCGCTGACCCGGCCGGCGGCGCCTCAATCGACGCTGGTGCCGGCCGGTGAATCCGCACTGCGCCGGGCCGACACTGCGGCACGGGTCTGCGGCCGCCGCCACACCGGCCGCCGCACCAGCGTGCTCTTGCCAAACAGCGACTCGACCAGATCCACCGCCAGCACGGCGGTGCGATTGTGCATGTCGAAGGCGGGGTTCAACTCCACGATGTCCAGGGATGCCAGCCGGCGCGTGTCGGCTATCATCTCCATGCACAACTGTGCTTCGCGATAGGTGGGCCCGCCGAGCACCTGCGTGCCGACGCCGGGAGCGATTTCCGGATCGAGGAAATCCACATCGAAGCTCACATGCAGGTGCGTATCAGCGTCCAGCCCCGCGAGCGCCTGCTCCATGGTCTGCCGCATCCCCATCTCATCAACGCAGCGCATGTCGAACACGTCCAGTCCCTGCTCGTGAACGAAGCGGCGCTCGCCCTCATCAACACTGCGGATGCCGATCTGCCGCACCCACGAGGGTTCGATCGCCGGCGCCGCGCCGCCGATGCGGGTAAGCGCCGTGGGGCCGAAGCCGCATAACACCGCCACCGGCATGCCATGTACGTTGCCGCTCGGGGAAAGCTGGCTGGTATTGAAATCTGCGTGCGCGTCCAGCCACAGCACCCGCAGCTTCCTGCCCTGCTCGCGGCAGTGGCGCGCTACGGCGCTGATCGAGCCGATGCTCAGGCAATGGTCCCCGCCCAGGAGGATCGGCAGACGCGCCTGGCGCAGCTCGCCGTACATCGCCTCGTGCACGAGCTCGTTCCAGCGCACCACTTCGGGCAGGTGCCGGTAGCCGCCCTCGGGGGCCTGCCAGGGGTTGCCCGGTCCGCTCAGGTTGCCGAGATCCACGACCTCGAGGTCGCGGCCGCGAAGGGCCCCGGCCAGGCCCGCCACGCGCAGCGCCTCCGGTCCCATCGATGCGCCACGATCCGCAGCCCCGACGTCGGTGGGTGCGCCGATGAGGCTCGCGGTCCGCGGACTCACGCCAGTACTCCCGGCCGGGCCACGACGGGCGCCGCCTGCGGCGCCAGCAATGCGAACAGGTCCTTCGGATCATCCAGGTCCGGAACCAGATCGATCTGCGCCTGCCCGCCACGTTCCTCGTGGTGGATGCGCAGCAGGTAACGCAGTGCCGAGAAATCCTCGAGGGCAAAACCCACCGAGTCGAAAATCGTGACCTCGCGCTCGCTCGCGCGCGCCGGACGCGCACCGGCGAGAACCTGTGCCAGCTCCGTGACCGCAAAGGCCGCGTCCAGTTGCTGTATCTCGCCCTCGATGCGCGACTGCGGCTCGAACTCCACCACCACGCGCGCATCGGCGCGCGTGAGGATCTCACGGTGCAGTTCGGTTTTTCCCGGACAGTCGCCGCCGACGGCATTCAGGTGCATCCCGGGAACGATCATCTGCGGGGTGAGAATCGTGGCATTGCACTTGTCGGCGGTGACGGTGGTGATGATGTCCGCGCCCTGCACCGCCGCTGCCGTCGAGGCGCAGCGCACGACCCTGAGCCCCGGCAGTCGCAGCCGCGCGAGGTTTCTTTCCAGTTTGTCGGTGGCGCGATGGTCGGTGTCGTACAGGCGCACTTCGCGGATGCCGAGCATGTGATGGAACGCGATGCTCTGGAACTCGCTCTGCGCGCCGTTGCCGATGAGCGCCATCACGCGGCTGTTCGCGCGCGCCATGCGGCTCGCTGCCAGTGCGGAGGTTGCCGCGGTACGCAGCGCGGTGGTGAGCGTGAGCTCCGACAAGAGCAGCGGATAACCGGTCTGCACATCGGCCAGCACGCCGAACGCGGTAACCGTCAGCAGGCCTACCGCGGTGTTCTTCGGGTGGCCGTTCACGTACTTGAAGGCATACAGCCGCCCGTCGGAGGCCGGCATCAGTTCGATCACCCCGACGCTTGAGTGCGTGGCGTGGCGGGGCGACTTGTCGAACGAGTCCCATCGCAGGTAGTCGCTCTGGATCTCCGCTGCAAGTTCCTCGATGAAGCGCGCCGCGCCGCGCCGGGCGACGAGTTCCTGGACACGTTCAATGCCGATGAAGTCGACCATGGTTGCTCTTCCGCTGGCGCCGTTCAGGGCATGGTCTAACGGCTCGCAACCAAAATATAGCCAGAAACTTAATCATATTTTGCGGTTATATGATCAAACTGTCATGCTAAACTGTCGTTTTGATAGGATTGGCCATGGACGACACCGACCGCAATCTCATCGGCCTGCTGCGAAGCGATGCCCGGGCCTCCGTCGCCTCGCTGGCAAAAGCGCTCGGCGTTGCGCGGGGCACGGTGCAGAACCGCATGTCGCGCCTCGCCGGCGACGGCACCATCGTCGGCTACACGGTGCGCCTCAAGCCCGATGTGGAGGAGCAGCGCATGCGCGCCTTCATGACGGTGTCGGTGGAGGGCAACCAGGTCGACGCGGTACTGAAGTCGCTGCGCGGGGAACCGTCAGTGGCCGCTCTGCACAGTACCAACGGCCGCTGGGACATCGTCGCGGAGCTGCGTGCCGACAGCCTCGAGGGTTTTGATCGTGCGCTCGCGCGCATCCGCCTGATCGAGGGAATTTCACAGACCGAGACCAGCCTGCTCCTGTCCACTTTCAAGTTCTGAAAGTGCACACCTAGTACCAGTGGTCTTCCATGTTTTCCAGGCCTTCCCAGACGTCGACCTTGCCGACGCCGCGGTCGGCGCGGAAGGAGCCGAAGCGGCCGGCGTGAAACGCGAGTGGCGTCCCGGGCCTCTGCGCAAGGCTCACCACCTCGCCGATCACGATCAGGTGATCGCCGGCGCCGTGCAGCGCATGCACACGACAATCGAAACGGCACAGCGCGCCTTCGAGGTGCGGCCGACCCTCGAATTTGTCGGCGGTGCGCCGCGAGAATCGCAGCGCGAGTTCGCGCTGCTCATGGCACAACACGTGTACCGCAAACGCCGCGCCGGAACTGAACGCGGCGACGCCACTGCTGTTGCTCGCCAGGCACCACAGGAGCAGCGCTGGTTCGAGTGACACCGAGGTAAAGGAGTTCGCCGTGATGCCGAACAGCGAGCCGTCCGGCCGCTTGGCCGTGACGATGGTCACCCCGGTAGCGAACAGGCCAAACGCGTCGCGCAGCTCGCGCATCGAAGCGGGCGTGGTAGTCAAGCGGCCACCTCAGAAGTAATAGCGGCTGAGCGTATCAGCGACGCACGCCGGCTTCACACTCCCCTGCACCTCGATGGACACCTGGGTTTTTACCTGCACCGCGCCGCCGCCGACCTCGCCGGCCGCCAGGATTTCAGCGCGCGCCCGCAGCCGGGCGCCGGCGCGCACGGCGGCAGGAAAACGCACGCGGTCGCAGCCGTAGTTGATGCACAGCCGCGCCTCCGGCACCTCGATCAGTTGCGGCAGGAAGTGATAGGCCAGCGCCAGGGTAAGAAAGCCGTGCGCGATCGTGCCGCCGAAGGGTCCGGTGGCGGCGCGTGCGGCGTCGATGTGAATCCACTGATGATCATCGGTCGCATCCGCGAAGGCGTTGATCCGCGCCTGCTCGATGAGCATCCAGGGCGTCGGCCCGAAACTGCGGCCGACCGCAGCCTGGAAATCCTGCGCGGAGGCGAACAGGTCACTCATGCCAGTGCCTTTCGAGGTTGGTCACGGCTGCCGGCGCAGCAGGGCGAGCCAGTCGCGGTCCTGCGGGCCGTAGGCCACGAAATATGGGTTGAGAATCTCAGCGCGCGTGTTGTATTCGAGCCCCGCGCCGTCGAGGCGGCTGACGACGCCCCCGGCCGCGGTCACGACCGCGTGCGCGGCCGCCGTGTCCCATTCGCAAGTCGGCCCGAGGCGCGGATACACGTCCGCCGCCCCTTCCGCGATCATGCACAGCTTCAGGGCACTCCCGACGGACAGAAGTTCGTGGGGTCCGATGCGATCCAGGAACGCGGCCAGTGAATCGCCTGCGTGCGAGCGGCTGCCGAGCACGCGCACCGGCGAGGCGCAGCGCGAGGCCACGCGGATCTCGCGGCGCGCGCCGCCGGCGTCCTGCCGCCAGGCGCCGCTGCCCGGTAAACCCTGATAGCCGGTGTCCGTCACCGGGACGTGCACCACCCCGAGTACCGGCGCGTGCGCATCGATGAGCGCGATGTTGACCGTGAACTGCCCGTTGCGGGCGAGAAACTCCCGCGTGCCATCCAGCGGATCCACCAGCCAGTAGCGCTCCCACCCGCGACGCTCCGCGAACGAACTCAAGGCCGACTCTTCGGACAGAATCGGCAGGCCCGGGGTGAGCGCATTCAGGCTGTGGAGAATCAGCCGGTGCGCGCGCAGGTCCGCAGCGCACAGGGGCGTCGAATCGGCCTTCAGGTCCGCCGCGAAATCACCGCTCGCGTACACCGCGAGGATTTCCTGTGCGGCACGCCGCGCGATCTCGGCGACCCGCGGCAGCAAGTCACGCGCGGCAGCGCTCATGCGCCGGGGCTTCCCTGCCGTAACTCCACCTGGGCGATAATCCACTCTGCGGCGCTTTGGGCGTCCATGGTGGTCGTGTCGATGCGGATTTCCGGCTTCTCGGGAATTTCGTACGGCGAATCGATGCCGGTGAAGTTCTTGAGTTCCCCGCGCCGCGCCTTGGCGTACAGGCCCTTGACGTCACGACGCTCGGCCTCCGCGAGCGGCGTGTTGATGAATACCTCGAAAAATTCCCCGGGCGCGAACAGGTCACGCGCCATGCGTCGCTCGGAACGAAAAGGCGAAATGAACGACACCAGCACGATGAGGCCCGCGTCCACCATGAGGCGCGCAACCTCCGCGACCCGGCGGATGTTTTCGACCCGATCCTGCGCGGTGAACCCAAGGTCCTTGTTGAGTCCGTGGCGCAGGTTGTCGCCATCGAGCAGGTAGGTGTGCCGGCCTTGGGCGGCGAGTCGTTTCTCGATGCGGTTGGCGATGGTGGACTTGCCGGCGCCGGAAAGGCCGGTGAGCCACAGCACGCACGCGCGCTGCCCCTTCTGCTGTGAGCGCGCCTGCTTGTCGACGTCGAGCGCCTGCCAGTGAACGTTCTGTGAGCGCCGCAGGGCGAAGTTGATGAGGCCCGCCCCCACGGTGTTGTTGGTCAGCCGGTCGATGAGAATGAAACCGCCCAACGAGCGATTCACGGCATACGGCTCGAACACCAGGTCGCGGTCGAGCTGCATTTCGCATACCCCGATCTCGTTGAGCTCCAGCCGCTCCGCTGGCAGATGCTCAAGCGTGTTGACGTTGATCTTGTGCTTCAACGGGGTGATCGTGGCCGCACAGGTGCGCGCCTGCGACTTCAGCAGGTAAGTGCGCCCCTGCAGCAGCGGCTCCTCGTGCAGCCAGATGAGCGTCGCCTCAAAGTGCTTCGCCTCCTGCGGCAGCGCCTCGCTGGCAGCGAGCAGGTCGCCGCGGCTGACGCCGATCGGGGGCTCGAGGGTGAGGGTCACCGACTGGCCGGCCTGGGCGAGGGGCAGATCGCCCTGCGCCGTGACGATGCGCGCGACGCGGCTCGCGTAGCCCCCGGGCAGCACGCGCACGCTGTCGCCGGGGCGCACGCTGCCACTGACGATCTGGCCGGCAAAGCCGCGAAAATCCGCGTTGGGCCGGTTCACCCACTGGACCGGAAGGCGAAACGGCTGTCGCTGCGGGCCCGTCACGGTAACCGCCTCGAGGTGCTCGAGCAGCGCCGGTCCGTCGTACCACGGCATGTTGGACCCATGGCGCACCACGTTGTCGCCGTACACCGCGGACAGCGGGATTGCGGTGATGTCGTGCAGGCCGACACGCGCGGCGAAGGCGCGATAGTCCGCAACCAGGCTCTCGAAGCTGGCGCGCGCATAGCCGACCAGGTCCATCTTGTTGACCGCCAGGACTACCTGCGAAATCCCCATCAGGCTGGCGATGAAGCTGTGGCGGCGCGTCTGCGTGAGAACCCCCTGGCGCGCGTCCAGCAGGATCACTGCCAGCTCCGCGGTGGAGGCGGCGGTCACCATGTTGCGCGTGTACTGCTCGTGTCCGGGCGTGTCGGCGGCGATGAATTTGCGCCTGGCGGTGGCAAAGAAGCGATAAGCGACGTCAATGGTAATGCCCTGCTCGCGCTCGGCGGCGAGCCCATCCACCAGCAGCGCGTAGTCCGGCTCGCCGCCACGCGTACCGACACGCTTGGAATCCTGCCGCAGCGCCGTGAGCGTGTCCTCTGGAATCAGCTGCGATTCGTATAGCAGACGGCCGAGCAGCGTCGACTTGCCATCATCCACGGAACCGCAGGTAATGAACCGCAGCAGGCTTTTCTGGCTGCCGGACATCAGAAGTAACCCTCCTGCTTCTTCATCTCCATCGAGGATGCGGCGTCGTGGTCGATCACCCGTCCGGCGCGCTCGGAGGTTCGCGTCAGCGGTGTCTCGCGCACGATGCCCGCCACGGTGTCCGCTTCGCTCTCGATCGCGGCGGTCAGCGGGTAGCAGCCGAGGGTGCGGAAGCGCACCTTTTTCAGCGCCGGCCGCTCGCCGGCCATCAGTGGCAGCCGCTCGTCGTCGACCACGATGAGCGCCCCGGCGCGCACCACCACGGGACGAGCCGCCGCAAAGTACAGCGGCACAACCGGGATGCGCTCGGCCTCGATGTATTGCCAGACGTCCAGCTCGGTCCAGTTCGCGAGTGGAAACACCCGCAGGCTCTCGCCCGTATGCACGCGCGTGTTGTAGACAGACCAGAGTTCCGGGCGCTGCTGCTTCGGATCCCAGCGGTGATTGGCGGAGCGAAACGAGAAAATGCGCTCCTTGGCGCGGCTCTTCTCCTCGTCGCGGCGGGCACCGCCGAAAGCCGCGTCGAAGCGGTGCTCATCGAGAGCCTGTTTGAGCGCCTGGGTCTTCATAACGTCGGTATACACCGCGGAGCTCGCGGTGAAAGGATTCATCCCGCGGGCGAGTCCCTCGCGGTTCACGTGCACCAGGAGCTGCATGCCGGATTCGCGTGCCACGGCGTCGCGAAACTCGTACATGGCGCGGAACTTCCAGGTGGTGTCCACGTGCAGCAGCGGAAAGGGTGGCGGCGCGGGATAGAACGCCTTCCTGGCAAGATGCAGCATCACCGCGCTGTCCTTACCGATCGAGTACAGCATGACCGGGCGGGCGCACTCGGCGACCACCTCCCGGATGATATGAATGCTCTCCCCTTCCAGACGCTGCAGGTGCGTCAACGTGCTGGCTGGCGCATCGGTGGTGGGCGCGGCTGCAGTCATGCGGGTGCGTAGCGGGTCATTGGTGGCGTCGGATCATAGGTTGTCGGGAGGATATTCGTGAAATTCCCTGTCGTTGTCGTGGCCAAACCGCCTCGCGGGTGGTACGCGAACTCCCGGGCCGCTTGCGGGTCAATTCGGCTATGGGCCCCGGGGGCTTCCAGTGGCTGGAACAGGCAGCGCAAGCGGCCCCGGAAAAATCGCGACCAGTTCGCTGGAGGCTCCTGCGCCGTCGTGATTTACTGCCCCCCGTGACCCGCCAAAAGACCGCGCCCGCCTGGTTCCTGGCCGCCAGCTGTTCCCTGTGGCTGACGGCCCCGGCCGCCCAGGGGACCGCACCGGCAGCCGTGCCTACCCCGGCACCTGCGGGCTCCATACCCGCCTCCGGCCAGTCGCTGGAGGAGTTGGTGGTCGAGCGGGATGAGCCGAAGTTCGTCGCGCCAACACGCCGCGATCGCGTTGGCCGGATCTGGGCGCCGGTGATGATTGATGGCAAGGGGCCGTTCCGCCTGGTCCTCGATACCGGCGCCAATCACTCGGCCGTCATCCAGCGCACGGCGGACGCCCTCAAGGAGCCGCAGTCGGGTGAAGTGACCCTCGTGACCGGAATCACCGGGTCCGCGACCGTGCCCACGGTCCGCGTCAGCAGCATGGAGGTGGGCGAGTTGCTGCTGGGTCCGACATTTCTGCCCGTGGTGGCGGACGTGTTTGGCGGCGCCCAGGGAGTGCTTGGCCGCGAGGGCCTGGCCGGCATGCGGATCTTCGCCGACTTCGCGCACGACCGTCTCACCATCACGCGCTCGCGCAACCAGCACGCCGGCTACGACTTCACCGTGGTCCCCCTGCGGGTGGTTCACGACGGATTGCTGATGGCTGACATCCTGGTCGGCCGGGTACGCACGCACGCCATCATCGACACCGGCGCACAACGCACGGTGGGAAACGAGGCGCTGCGGGCCGCGTTGCTGCGGCACCCGCCTTACGGCATGAAGCGCGAAGACATAATCGGCGTGACGCTCGATGTTCAGCAGGGCGACAACCTGCCGACGCCGCCTATTTTCATGGGCAAGATGTCCCTGCAGGGCGTGCGCGTGACCTTCGGCGACATGTACCTGTTCCAGCACTGGAACATGATTCAGGAGCCAACTCTGCTCGTCGGCATGGATGTGCTGGGATCCTTCGATGCGCTCGTCATCGACTATCGGACCAAAGAGCTCGAGCTGCGTCAGCACTACGCGCAGGCAGACTGGTTGAATCGCCCGGTTGCGCCGGGAGAGTACAAGCCCTTCTGAAGTTACGAGTGCGGAGCGCCCCCTTGCCCGAGGCGCAGGAACCGGCGCCGCTCGTTCCACTGGTGACGCGCATGCAGCCGTTCCGATTCGTTGGCGGCTTCAGCGGGCAGCGCCCTGAGCGCGCGCAGCGCCCCGGCATGGGCCATCGCCACTGCCGGATCGGTCTGCAGCAGCGCCCGGCAATGCGCCAGGAACTCCTGTTCGGCCGGAACCTGTCCGCCGGTCAGCAGCTCGCGCGCGTGCGCCCCGATCGCTGCGGCCTCGGTGGCCGGCAGGTCCGGCGCATGCGCCAGCGCGTGATCGATATCCGCGATCAACCGGTACAACGGCTGCAGCCACAGCCACTCGGGGCTGGTGGTGATCTGCTGCAGGCGCTCGAGGGGGGACGCGGGCGGCGCGAAATGGCGCTCCGTTTCCAGCAGCACCCCCAGCACCGTCTGCAAAGCGCTGCTGCCTTCGCGCAGCTGTTCGAGCCACGGACGTTCAGCGGCCACTAGAGGATCCTTTCTGCGCACTCAGCCAGCTCACCGATGTTGTCTAAGGTCACGTCAGCCGACGGGAAAGCGGCGACTTCGCCGGCATCCAGCGCGTAGTGCCCCTGCCGCGCGAATACCGTGGTGAGCCGTTCACGCCAGAAGGCTTTCATCGCGGTGAGGATGCGCAGCTTGTCGTCCACCATTACGTAGTGCTGCGCTGGGTAGCGTCGTTCGACGGCGCCGAGCATCTGTTCCTTGTGCAGGTAGATGAGCACCCGCCCCGCCACCGCATCCCACAGGCCCGAGCGCTGCACCTTGCGCGGCTGGAACACCACGTCGCCGTCGGACAGGATCACCGTTTCACCCAGCCGGCCGCAGCGCTCGAGCGCTGCGAGCGCGCCCGGATAAAGTCGCGCGGCGAACGGGTAGTCCACGAGAAAGGCCGAGACCCGCAGCAGCTGCTGATCATCGAGATTCTCGAGGCGGTAGCGCTGCAGGGCGCCGAGGTAGTCCGCGTATCCGAGCTCGCCGCGCAGCTGCTCAAAGATTGCCCAGTAGCGATCGCGACTCGCGGTGCCGAATTCACGCGCGAGGTGGGCGCTCAGGTCCTCCTGCACGGCATCGTTGTCGAGCAGCGTATTGTCCACGTCGAAAAGGAAAACCGTCTTGGCCGCCCCAACCGGCATAAGTGTGACCGCGCTCCATGCCAAGGCTCCGCGGGTGAGTGTACGCTTTCCGCGGGTGCGGGAATGCGCCGCGGCGCCTGTCAACCTGTTACGCCGCGCGGCGTTGCACGCGTTTAGTCGTATTGCGCCAGGAGGTAACGCAACGTGAACATGCCCTCGTCCCTGAGATGCGCCGCCGCCGCGTCGCTGCTGGTAACCCTCGCCAGCTGCGGCGGCTACGGCGATAACAATTACTACGTGTACCCCGTGTTCACCGTCCCGAACTCCATCGCGGTTGCGGACGTGAACGGCGACGGGGTGCCGGATCTTCTGGTCGCTACGACGCTTGAGCAGGGATTCGCCAACAACCCGGGTTTCGCGAACGTCATCCTCGGACAGAAAACCGCCCCCTACCAGACCGGCGTGCAGTACCCGGCGACCGGTCCCGATCCATCGAGCATCGCGGTCGCTGACCTGGCGGGCTCGGGAAGTCTCGACATGGTAATGGCGAATTTCGGCAGCGGCAGCGTCACGGTGTTCATGCACGGCGCGACCGCCGGCACGTTTCAGGCGGGCGTCGACGTCGCCACCGGCGGCGTGCCGAACCAAGTGGCGGTCGGCAGCCTGAGCAAGAACGGCCTCGGCAATCCCGACATCGCGGTGGCGGATGCAAGCACGAGCGGCAACGTGATCGTGCTGTTTCACGATCCGGCGAACCCCGGGAAGTTTCTGGCCCCGGTGATGCTGCCCACCAACCTCACCACCAGCGCCGTGGCCATTGCTGACATCAACGGTGACGGCTACCCGGACATCGTGGCCGCTGCCTACGATGCCAATGGCAACAACGGCGCGGTCGTGGTTTTCTATCAAAGCGCAACCTCCCCCGGAACCTTCGCAGCTCCCGCCACGTTTCCCGCCGGCGCCCAACCGCAGGCGGTGCGGGTGGCGGACGTCAACGGCGACGGGCTGCCGGATCTGGTGGTCGCGAACCTCGGGCCCGGTACCGACAGCACCGGCGCGGCGGGGGTTTCGGTGCTGCTGCAGGACGTAGCCAATCCCGGCAAATTTCTCGCACCGGTTACCTACACCACGCAAAGCGGTGCGGTCGATGTGGCGGTGGGTGCACTCACCGTTGCCGGCAAGCCGGACCTGGTGGTCGCGAATTTAGGCCCGGCGCCGTCCGGCAGCGTGTCGGTGCTGCTACACAATCCGGCGAGTCCCGGCACCTTTGGGGCAGCCAGCAACTATTCGGGCTTCGGGCAGCCTCTGAGTGTCGCCATCGCCGATCTGAACGGGGACGGCCACCCGGATATCGCGGTCGCCGATGGCAGCAGCGCGACGGTCATGCTGCAAAGTGCGAGTGCCCCCGGGACCTTCGCGCAGCCGGTACAGGTCGGACAGTAAACAAGACCCGGAGGGGCGCCTGTGCGCCGCGCCGGTGTGACTTCTCAGGGTGATTCTCTTGAGCGCCGCGCGACCGCAGCGCCGCGCCCTAGCTAGCGTGCGGTGTACCCGCGCGCGTCGAGGCAGGCGACGATGGCACGCCGATAATCGGCAGGATTCCCGGCCTGCCCACCCGAGTGGGTCGGGTCAAATCCGGTCTGGCTCACCGCCCAGCTGTGGCACTCATAGCGGTCTTTCGAGGTCTGCTGATCGTTCTGCGCGTTCCGCGGATAGACGTACACGTCAGCGGAGCCGCCATTCTGACCGGCGGTCGCCGCCACCGGCGCGGCATCATTGTACTGCGAGGCGTCACCCGAGGTGTCGCCCGAAGCCACGGGTGGCGGGTCGGTCACTACGTAGCCGTTGCTATCCGCGTCCCAGTTGTAATAGAGGTTATTGTAATAGTAGTAGGGCACACCGCCCCACCAGTAGGTCGCGTAGCCCAGGGGTAGCAATGGGAGGAACGCGGCGTAGCCCGGGTAGTAATACGCGTACGGCCAGTAGGCGCCGCCCCAGTAGCCGCCACCCCAGTAACGGCCACCCCAGCCACCGCGGCCACCCCAGCCACCGCGGCCACCGCCCCAGTTGCCGCGGCCACCGCCCCAGTTCCCGCGGCCACCGCCCCAGTTACTGTGACCACCGGCATATCCCGAACGGCCCGCGAAGCCGCTGCGGGCGGGCTGGTAGCTGTGCGCGCCATACGCGCCACCGCCGAAGTGCGACCCACCGTAATGCGCGCCTCCGATGCGCCCACCGGCAAAGTGCCCGCCACCGCTGTGGCCACCACCGAAGTGTCCACCGCTAGAATGTCCGCCACCCCCGCCGCCGCCGCCGCCGTGGCTGCCCCCGCCGCCGCCACCACCGTGCTGCGCATAACTCAGCGTCGGCGAGCATGCCACAGCAACGCCGAGCATCACGGCTCCGAAGATCCGAACTGCCTGCCGCGCGTTTGATGTGTTCACGTTCTTCACCTTTGCTGCGCCTGCCTGATTAGACGCCCGGCGTGCGCTGCTGTTCAAGTTGACACAGATTAAAACGCAGTCACCTCTGGTTGCGTTGACGTACTCCTTACATGCGGGAACGCGCGGCGTGCTTAAAGGCCTGTTTCTGTGCTGCGCAGCTGACTTTCATTAAGATTCCGTTCAGATTCAGTACACCAGGTTGATCGCGACCGCCGGCGTTATGCTCGTGGTGACATTGCGCCCGGTGGGGATAATCCTCACCCCGGCAATGACTCCGGCACGGCTACTCCAGCTGTACTCCACCGCGGGGGCAAACCCCAGCGACGCACTGCTGCCCGAGTCCTGCTCGAAATTCATCAGGATCCCCGTTCCCGGGAGCTGCGGCTGGCTACCGGCAACCCGGGTGCTGTCGGCATGCTGGTACACCAGGTCCATCGCCAGCACCCAGCTGCGCGTCAGGCTGTACTCCGCGGCGAGATCCACCGTGGCGGCATTTCCCGGGTACACGCGGCCGCGGAATCCAGCTGCCGTCCCGTACACGCTGGCGTCCTGCACGCCCGCGGCTGCAGACACCTGGTAGGTCAGATCCAGCCGCGTACGCAGGATCCGGCCGTTCGGCATCCACAGATAGTCCTGCGAATAAACCGAGAACGCGGTGCTGTAGACGCCCGAACCCACGCCATCGGCGGACCTGGTCAGCCGGTCATAGCGGCCGGTGGGGAGGGTTTCCTGGATCACCACCGAAATCGCCGGCATGCGATGCCCGTCGGTGAAGATCGTAATGCCGTACTGCGCCTGCAGGGTGAAGTCCCCGATTCCGACCTGCGAGCTGTTGTCGCCTGCGGCCGGTTCGTTGTAGCCAAAGCGCGGAATCATCCCGACCGCGAAGCGGTCGGTGAGGCTATAGATGAGATAGCTGAGCGAGCCCAGGTCGTGCTCACCGGCGATGGCGTGATGGCCACCGCCGCTGTCCAGGCGACCGGTGCTCATCACGTCGTACAGGTAAGGCTCGAACAACACGTGGCCCGCGGGCATGGTGGCAGCCGACGCCGCCAGCAGCGGCCCGGTCCACCACGCGTCCTCGCGCGACTCATCGGCAGCCTGCGCCAACCCGCACAGGCTCACGCCATACAGACCCACCATCCACCGGCGCACTTGCTTGCCCTCCGACGCAAAACCATGGCCGCAATCATCGCCGCGATGCGCGCGCTCACACAGACTGATTCGCAGCAGAACTATGTCACATCCCGGCGACGGTTAACTTCTCGTAACAAACGTCAGCAATCCGCAACCTGCGGCGTTGGTATCGCTTACCGACCGCTGCAACCGGTCCCACAAGGAGCAATGTCCCATGTTGAAATCCGTACGCGTCGTTCTGACAGTCGCCGCGGCCAGCATCGCGCTGAGCGGTCTTGCCACCAACGCGATGGCCGACACCAAGTGGCAGAAAGACCACCCGCGTCGCGAGCAGGTCAACAACCGCCTGAACAATCAGAACAAGCGCATTCACCAGGAAGTGAAGGAAGGCGAGCTGAGCAAGGGCCAGGCGGCGAAGCTGCATCGTGAGGATCGCTCGATCCGCAAGGAGGAGCGCACCATGGCGAGCACCGATCACGGTCATATCACCAAGACCGAGCAGAAGGCGCTCAACCAGCAGGAAAACCAGGTCAGCAAGCAGATCGGCCGCTAATGCGGCACGCCACCGGCGGGAGCGCGGGCAACTGCGCTCCCGTCACCTTTACGCTCATGCCCGCAGCGAGAACGGCGTGAAGTTGGTGCCGCGATCGTAGTAGTCCTCCTGCTCGGCGCGCTTGAGGAAAGCCACCACCCGGTACGTCAGCGGCGTCATGAACACCTCCCACCCGGACTTCAGCACGTACTGCGTGACGGTGACCGTCAAGAGATCGCTGCGCTTCCATAAACCTGCAAAGGCGATGCTGTAGAACAGCGCCGAGTCCACCAGCTCCCCGCACAGCGTCGAGCCGACGATGCGCGTCCACAGCCACCTGCCCCGGGTCATGAGTTTCATCTTCGCCAGCACGTAACTGTTGACGAATGAGCCGCACCAGAAGGCGATGATGGATGCGCAGATGATGCGCGGCGTATTGCCGAATATCTCCTGGACCGCCGGCTGTCTGGAGCGCCAGAAGTCCGCCGGCGGCAGGTGCACGATCACCGCGGCCATGATGGCGGCGAACACCAGCGCTGCGAAGCCGCTCCACACCACCCGCCGGTCGCGGCCGTAGCCATACACCTCGGTGAGGATGTCGCCGAAGATGTAGGAAATCGGGAAGAACAACACCCCGGCCATGAAAGTGACCGGGCCGATGAGCGGCACGTGCACGGTCGACACCTTCGCAGGTCCGATGAGATTCGCGCACAGCAGCACGCATACGTACGCCCCCAGGATCAGGTCGTAGTAGCGGTAGTTCTTCACCCGCCCACCGCGGGCAGCACCGTGCCGCTGGCCTCCCCGAAGCCGATGCGCGCACAGCCCGCGCGCTGGCACCAGCCGCGCAGCGTCACGCGATCCCCGTCCTCCAGGAACGTCCGTGTCTCGCCCGAGGCGAGCGTGATGGGTTGCTTGCCGCCGGCGCTCAGTTCCAGCAATGAGCCGGCTTGCGATGGCAGCGGGCCGGATTGCGTGCCGCTCCCCAGCAGATCGCCCGGCTGCAGGTTGCAGCCATTCACCGTGTGGTGCGTCAGCATCTGCGACACCGTCCACCACGCATCGCGAAAACCGGAACTCGAGAGGCGCTGCGGCGCCGCGCCCGCCGCACGCATGCGCGCCGTGTCGAGCCAGACTTCCAGCTGGATGTCGATGGCGCCGGAGCGCAGCACCGCGGCGTCGGCAAGATACGGCAGGGGTTGCGGCTCGTCCGGCGCGCGCCTCCAGGGCAGCCGAAACGGCGCCAGTGCCTCCAGCGTGACCACCCACGGCGACACGGTGGTGGCGAAGCTCTTGCCGAGAAAGGGCCCGAGGGGCTGGTACTCCCACGCCTGAATGTCGCGCGCCGACCAGTCATTCAGCAGGCACAGCCCGAACACATGCTGCTCCGCCTCGCCCAGCGGCACGGCCGCTCCCAGAACATTGCCGCGACCGACGAAGATCCCGACTTCCAGCTCGTAGTCGAGGCGGCGCGTCGGGGACAGCCGCGGCGCGTGCGCCCCCGCGGGCAGCACCTGCCCCTGCGGTCGTGGAAAATCAAACCCGGATACGCGGATGGAAGAAGCGCGGCCGTGATAGCCGACAGGCAGCCATTTGAAGTTCGGCAACAGCGGATTGTCAGGACGAAACAGCCGTCCAACCGCCGTGGCGTGATAAATCGAGGCGTAGAAGTCCGTGTAGTCGCCGACGTCGGCAGGAACGCGATACTCGACAGCGTTTTGCTCGATCAGCGCGCCACCCAGCCGCGGCGCGAGTGCGGAGCCAGCGCGCAGCGCTGCAGACAGCGCGCCGCGCAGCGCCGCGGAGGCCTCCGGCCCCATGGCCATGAGCGCATTCAGCGACCCTTGCGTGCAGGCGGCCGCGGCCTGCGCTGCGAACCCGTCCAGCACGCCCAGCGAATGCAGCGCCGCGAGGTCGAGAACCTCGGCGCCGATCGCCACGCCACCGCGGAAAGCCTCGCCGCTACCGGCGCGGCGGAAGCAGGCAAAGGGCAGGTTCTGGAGCGGAAAGTCGCAGTGCGGCTCGTTGGCGGAACTGACCCAGCTGCGAAGCTTCGGATCGTGCGTCGCGTTCACGGCGCGAAGGTCTTCGGCAGATCCCGCCAAACCTGCGCGTAGCCCTTCTGCAGCTGCGGCGCCGTAAGTGCGAACCGCGTCGGACGGATCACGCTGCGCGTCTCGAACATGAACGCCATGGTAGCGGGGATGTGCACCGGGCGAGAGGTGTCCGCGCGCAGCGCCCTCTCATAGGTCGCCGCATCCGGCCCGTGGCCGCTCATGCAATTGTGCAGCGACGCCCCGCCCGGCGCGAAGCCTTCGGCCTTGGCATCGTAGACGCCGGTGATCAGTCCCATGAACTCGCTCGCGACGTTGCGATGGAACCACGGCGGACGCAAGGTGTTTTCCATGGCCAGCCAGCGCGGCGGAAAAATCACGAAGTCGAGGCTGTCGACCCCGGGCGTATCGCTCTGTGACTGCAGCACGAGGAATATCGAGGGATCCGGATGATCGTAGCTCACCGAACCCATGGTGTTGAAACGCCGCAAGTCGTACTTGTAGGGCGCGTTGTTGCCGTGCCAGGCAACGACGTCCAGCGGCGAGTGCCCGATGGCAGCCGACCACAGCTGCCCGCCGAACTTCGCGATCAGTTCGAAATCTCCCTCGCGGTCCTCGTAGCAGGCAACCGGGGTGAGGAAGTCGCGCGGGTTGGCAAGACCGTTGGAGCCGATCGGCCCCAGGTCCGGCAGGCGCAGCGGCGCGCCGAAGTTCTCACACAGGTAGCCGCGCGCCTCGCCCTCCGGAAGCTCGACCCGGAAGCGCAGGCCGCGCGGGATCACGACGATTTCCTGCGGTTCGGCGTCGATCACCCCCAGCTCCGTGGCGATGCGCAGCTTGCCGAGCTGCGGCACGAGGAGCAGCTCGCCATCGGCGTCATAGAAGAACCGCTGCTGCATGGAGCGATTGGCGACGTACCAGTAGATACCGCAGCCGCCGTGCGTGTCGGGCGAGCCGTTACCAGCGAGCGCGCGCAGGCCCGCAACGAAGTCGGTCGCCTGGCGCGGCACCGGCAGCGGATCCCAGCGCAGCTGGTTGGGCGACGCCGCCACCTCATCGAAGCGGTTGCTGACCCAGCGCGCCGCGCGCGGCGCGAACTCCCCGTGCACGGCGGCCGGCCGGATGCGATACAGCCAGCTGCGGCGGTTGCTGTGGCGGGGAGCGGTGAATGCCGTGCCGGAGAACTGCTCGGCGTATAGGCCGTAGGCGCAGCGCTGCGGGGAATTGCGTCCTTGCGGCAATGCCCCGGGCAGCGCCTCGGTCGCGAAGTGGTTGCCGAAGCCGCTCTGGTAGTGCGGCGCACGCGCGTCGCCCGGCACGTTCTTCAGGTCTTTTTGTTGGCGCCTGCCTCGCATAAGACCCTATAATGGCACAAACGGTTGCGCACGCAACTGTCTGGAGAACGCCGTGTCCCCGCGACCGACCCGCCCGGCCTCGCTGCAGCTCGCGCGCTTCGTGCCCTTCCGCCTGAACCGGCTGGCGGCGGCGGTGAGCCAGCATCTATCCCTTGTCTACCGCGGACGCTTTGCACTTCAGATTCCGGAGTGGCGGGTCATGGCGACCGTCGGGGAGGACCCGAGCTGCACCGCGCAGCACATCGCCGCCAGCACCCGCATGCACAAGACCCGCGTCAGCCGCGCCATCGCGCACCTGGTGAAACGCCGCCTCCTCGAGCGCCTGCCGCGTCCGGGTGACCGGCGCGAGATGCAGCTGCGCTTGAGTCCTGCCGGCAGGCGCATGTACGCGCAGCTGGTGCCGCTCGCCCTGCTGCGCGAGCGTGCCCTGCTCTCCTGCATGAGCGCACGCGAGCTGCGCGGCTTTGTCGCGGGGCTCGACCGGCTCGAGGCCGTTCTGGGTCTGGGCAGCGCCACGTGACGCGCTACCTCGCCGCGCTGGTTAGCGCCGCGCTCGCCGCCACCGGCCTGGCGTGCGCCCAGGCTGCGGCCGAAGCGCCCTTCCAGCCGCTCGCGCACTCCGCGCTCATCAGCGTGGATGCCGCAGCGCCCACACCCGATACCCTCACACTGCGGATCCGGCACACCGCCGACCAGACGCCCGTCGCCCCGGCGCAGCTGGCGGTAACGACGCAGGGCCGAAGCCTTCCAGCCACGCCCAACCCGGACGGCACCTGGAGCGTTGCCCTGAAGGAGCTTGGCGGCAGAGCGCCGGGCAAACTCGACCTGGTGATCGGCCATGAGGGGATCCGCGAACTTCTGAGCGGCACGCTGGCACCGCCCGCCGCCGGCACTGCGGCAGCGGCCGCGAGCGGCCTGGTGCGCGATCACAAGCAGCTCGCCTGGTGGATCCTCAATATCACGATCGTGCTGATCGCCGCGATCGCGATCTCACGACGCATGTCGTGAGACGAGCTTCAGGGTTCCAGCACCAACAACCGGAGGCTGCCCGGCAATATCGCGCCGCGCGGGTGCGGATGTTCGGGGGTCGCGGCAGGCGCGGGTGCGAAATTTGCCGTCACCAGGAATACCCGGTGGCTGGTACGAACGAGCGCCATGGTGCGCGCCCCGTGTTGCGTCTGCGCCGCTTGCATTACTTCGGGTCGCCCTGGACGCGCGTGCCGTGCGACACGAACAGGCGATGACCGCCTTGCTCGAAGGCGAGAGTGTCCCACCCCTCTTCTCCGGGCAACGACACCTCGTGGGCGATGTGATAGCCCGGCGCCGCCTCGCTGCGCGCGGCACCAAGGACCAAGCCGAGCGCGGCGAGGATCGCCAGCGACTCTGCGGACACCATTCTCCAAAAGTAGCGAAGGTCCCGGTGTTGCCTTTAATGGATCAGGCGCGCGCACAGATCCAGCAGTGGCCCGGGCAGCAGGCCGAGCGCCAGCACTGCGGCGGCGTTCAACCCGAGCGCGAAGCGCACCTCCGGGGTGGCAGCGGTCGGCGGCACGGTTCCCTGCGGATCGTCAAAGTACATGAGCTTGATGACACGCAGGTAATAGAACGCGCCCACCACCGACATGGAAGCCGCGATGATCACGAGCCACAGGTGGTGGCTCTCCCACAGCACCTGGAAGATGCGCAGCTTGGCCCAGAAGCCGACGAACGGCGGTACGCCGGCGGTGGAAAACATCAGCATCATCATCACCAGCGCCAGCAAGGGATCGCGCTGATGCAACCCGCGGTAGTCATCGAGCCGGTCCGCCTCGAAGCCCTTGGCCCCGGCGAGCAGGATGACGCCGAAGGAGCCGAGTGCGACCAGCACGTAGACCAGCGTGTAGTACAACGCCGCCGCATAGCCATCCGGCGTGCCGGCGACGAATCCCAAGACGATGAATCCCACGTTCGCGATGGTCGAGTAGGCGAGCAGGCGCTTCAGATTCGTCTGCACCAGCGCCACCACGTTGCCGACCACCAGGGTCAGCACGGCGAGCGCGGCCAGCATCTGCGACCACTGCGCTTCGGTGCCCGCCAGGCCCTGGGCCAGCAGGCGCAACGTCAGTGCGAAATAGGCGATCTTGGGCACCGTGCCGATGAACAGCGTCACGCTGGTCGGGGCACCCTCGTACACATCCGGCAGCCACATGTGGAAGGGCACCGCCCCGAGCTTGAATGCCACGGCGACCACAATGAACACCAGTCCCAGGATCACACCGAGGGGCAGCGGCGCGTGCGCCCGCGCGGCGATCAGCGTGAGGTCGAGCGTGCCGGTGAGGCCGTAGATCAGCGACATACCGTAGAGCAGCGCCCCGGAGGCGATCGCGCCGAGCACAAAATATTTCATGGCGGCTTCCGCCGACAGGCCCGAATCGCGGTCAAACGCGACCATGGCGTACACCGACAGCGCCAGGAGCTCCACGCCAAGGTACACCGTGAGCAGGCTGTTGGCTGAAACCAGCACGAAGATACCGAGCAGCGCGGTCAGCGCCAGGACGTAGTACTCGCCACGCAGGATGCCGCGCCCTTCGAGGTAGGCGCGCGAGTACAGGAGCGCCACCGCCACCACCAGCAGGGCGGCGAGCTTCAGCACGCAGCCGAGCTCGTCGGCGACAAACAGGCCGTCGAAGAGCAGCGTGCGTTGCGTGACATACCCGCAGCTCACGGTGAGGGCGGCCGCCGCCGCCAGCACCACCAGTGTGAGGGTGGGTGTGAGTCCGCGGTGCCGTGCACCCGCGAATACATCGACCAGCAGGAGGTAGCAGATCGCCACTACCAGCCAGATCTCCGCCACCGCGGGGGCCAGGCTCGACCAACTCGTGAGCGCAGCGGACATCGCTAGAGCGCTCATAGTTTAGTGGCGATCGCCTGCGAGACCAGGTGCGCGATGGTGGGCTGCATCACTTTGAGAAGCGGCGCCGGCCACACCCCGACCACCAGGACTGCGACGGCGAGCGCTGCCAGCACGATGAACTCGCGGCCATTGAGGTCGGTGAGCGCTGCGACTTTGGTATTCGCCAGCGGTCCAAACACCACGCGCTTCACCAGCCACAGGGTGTACGCGGCGCCGAGAACCAGCGTGACCGCCGCCAGGAATGCGTACCAGAAGCTGGCCCTGAAGCTGGCGATAATCACCAGGAACTCGCCGACGAAGCCGGAGGTTCCGGGAAGGCCGGTGTTGGCGAGCGCGAACAGCACCATGAAGGCGGCGAATACCGGCATGGTGTTGACCACCCCGCCGTAGTCGGCGATCTGGCGACTGTGCACGCGGTCATAGAGCACGCCCACGCACAGGAACAGCGCCCCGGAAATCAGGCCGTGGGAGATCATCTGCACCATCGCGCCATCCATGCCCATGCCGGCGCCGGTGAGGTTGCCGGTGCTGCGCACGATCTCGTAAACGACGAACGCGCCGAGGGTGACGAAGCCCATGTGGGCGATCGAGGAATACGCGATCAGCTTCTTCATGTCCTGCTGCACCAGCGCCACGAAGCCGATGTAGATCACCGCGATCAGGGACAGCGCGATCACTGCCAGGTCCAGCTCCCGGCTCGCATCCGGCGCGATGGGCAGGCTGAAGCGCAGGAAGCCGTAACCACCCATTTTCAGCATGATGGCCGCGAGGATCACCGAGCCGCCGGTGGGCGCCTCGACGTGCGCATCCGGCAGCCAGGTGTGCACCGGGAACATCGGCACCTTGACGGCGAAGGCGAGGAAAAAGGCGACAAAAATCCAGCGCTGCTCGATGAGCGTGAGCGGCAACCCCTGCAGGCTCGCGATCGAGTAGTTCCCCGACTTCACGTACATGTAGATGAGCGCCGCCAGCATGAACACCGAGCCCAGGAACGTGTACAGGAAGAACTTGATGGTGGCGTAGACACGTCGCGGGCCGCCCCAGATGCCGATGATGAGGAACATCGGAATCAGCATCGCCTCCCAGAAGAAATAAAAGAGCAGCGCGTCGGTCGCCGAGAACACCCCGATCATCAGGCCCTCCATAATGAGGAAGGCGGCGAAGTACTGTGCCGGACGCGCCTGGATCACGGTCCAGCCGGCGATGACCACCGGCACGGTCATGAAAGCGGTGAGCACGATGAGCGGCATCGAAATGCCGTCGACGCCGAGGCCATAGGATGCCTGGAAGCGCGGGATCCACGGCAGGAGTTCCGGGAACTGCAAGTCCGCGGTGCTGGTGTTGAAGTGCGTCCACAGCGGCACCGCCAGCACGAGCGTCACGAGCGAGCCGGCAAGAGCGAGCCAGCGTCCGAGCATGATGTTGCGGTCGCCGAGCAGCATGACGGCGACGCCCACCGCGATGGGCAGCCAGATCAGGATGGAGAGCAGGTTATGCATGCGTCAGGAACCAGCCGAGCAGCACCGCCAGCCCGATCATCATCCAGAAGGCGTAGCTGTAGAGGTAGCCGGACTGCACGCGGCGCATCAGGCCCCCGAAGCGGCCGAGCGTATGCGCCGTGCCGTCGACCAGCACTCCGTCTATGAGCGCCTGGTCGCCGCCCTTCCACAACCCCAGGCCGATGCCGCGGGTGAGCGCGGCGAGCACGTTCTCGTTGAACCAGTCGAAGTAGTACTTCTGCGTCAGCAGCGTCTGCAGCCAGCGGAACCGCTGCGCAATCGCGTCCGCCCACGACGGCCGGTAGAGGAAACACGCCCACGCCGTGACCGCGCCCGCGAGCGCAAACCAGAACGGCGGCTTGGCAAGTCCGTAGAGCGCCGCCTGCACAGGTCCGGCGAACTCCTGCCCGATGGCGCCGAGCACGTTGTTCTGCGGCAGCACGAAAATGGAATTGCCGAAGTAGCTGCCGAAGAGCACCGGTACCACCGTGAAGGCACCAATGATCACCGACGGGACGGCGAGCGCGACCAGCGGCAGCCACACCACCGCCGGACTCTCGTGGGGATCACCGCCGGGCCCGTGATCGTCGTGATGCTCTTCGGACCCGAGAAGGATCGGGTGCGTCGGTTCATCGGCCGGTTTGAGATGACTGCCATCCGCATGCGCCGCGGCGCGGAAGCGCTCCGGGCCATGGAAAGTCAGGAACAGCATGCGGAAGGTATAGAGCGCGGTGACAAACACCCCGCACAGCACGCACCAATAGGCGTAGCCGCTGCCGAAGCGGTGCGAGGCCCCTACCGCCTCGATAATCGCGTCCTTGGAATAAAAGCCGGAGAAGAACGGCGTGCCGATGAGCGCCAGTGCGCCAATCCAGCAGGTCACGGCCGTGATGGGCATGTATTTGGCGAGGCCGCCCATCTTGCGCATGTCCTGCTCGTGATGCAGGCCGATGATCACGGAGCCCGCGGCGAGGAACAGCAGCGCCTTGAAGAACGCGTGCGTCATGAGGTGAAAAATCGCCGCGCCGTAGGCGGAGGCCCCGAGTGCCACGGTCATGTAGCCCAGTTGCGAGAGCGTCGAGTAGGCAATGACTCGCTTGATGTCGTTGTTGACGACACCCAGCAGGCCCATGAAGAACGCGGTGGTCGCGCCGATCACCAGCACGAACGACAGCGCGCCCTCGGAGTACTCGAACAGCGGCGACATGCGCGCCACCATAAAAATGCCGGCGGTCACCATGGTCGCGGCGTGGATGAGTGCCGAGATGGGCGTCGGGCCTTCCATCGAGTCCGGCAGCCACACGTGCAGCGGCACCTGGGCGGACTTGCCCATGGCGCCGATGAAAAGACAGATGCAGATCAGGGTCAGCGCCTGGACGTTCGAGTTGGGGGTGAACGGCAGTAGCGCGTGCGCCATCTGCGGGGCCGCCACAAACGCATCGTGGTAACTCATGGAATGCGTGAAGTAGGCAATGCCGGCGATGCCGAGCACGAAGCCAAAGTCGCCGATGCGATTGACGATGAACGCCTTGAGGTTGGCGAAAATCGCGCTCGGGCGCGTGTACCAGAACCCGATCAGCAGGTACGACACCATGCCCACCGCTTCCCAGCCGAAGAACAACTGCATGAAGTTGTTCGCCATCACCAGCATCAGCATCGAGAAAGTGAAGAGCGAGATGTAGCTGAAGAAGCGCGTGTAACCCTCGTCGTCGGCCATGTAGCCGATGGTGTAGACGTGCACGCACAGCGATACGAAGCTCACCACCACCATCATGAGCGCGGTCAGGCGGTCGATGAGGAAGCCGACCTCCATATGCATACCATCGCTCACGAGCCAGGTGTAGACCGGCGCGTCATAGGCCGGAACACCATCCCAGTAGATCTGCTTCAGGACCGACGCCGACAGCGCACAGGAGACCGCTACCGCCAGACAGGTCACCGTGTGCGCGCCGGCGCGTCCGATCACGCGGCCACCGAGGCCGGCAATGAGGGCGGCCGCGAGCGGCAGCATCGGGATGGCAAGCAGCAGGGTCGGATTCATGGCGGAAGCCATCAGCCTTTCAGGGTGTTCAGGTCTTCGACGTTGATGCTGCGGCGCTCGCGGAACAGCACCACCAGAATCGCCAGCCCGATCGCCGACTCGGCCGCCGCCACCGTGAGAATGAAGAACACGAACACCTGCCCGTGCAGATCCCCCAGGTAGCGCGAGAACGCGATGAAGTTGAAGTTGGCGGCGAGCAGGATCAGCTCGACGCACATGAGGAGCAGGATGACGTTCTTGCGGTTGAGGAAAATGCCCGCCACCGCGACTGAAAACAGGATTCCCGACAGCGTCAGCAGCTGCGCCAGCGTGATCACGGGCGTTTCTCTGAGGCCATCTTGACGATGCGCACGCGATCCTTGGCGCGCACCGCCACCTGGGCACTGATGTCCTGCTGCTTCAGTCCCGTGCGGCGGCGCATGGTCAGGGAAATGGCGGCCACGATCGCCACCAGGAGCAGCATGGCCGCCAGCTCGAGCGGATAGGCATAGCGCGTATACAGGAGGCTGCCGAGCGCGAGCGTATTGCTGTAGTCGGCTGCCGTTGCCGTCCCGCCGCGGCTCGCGTCGATCCCCAGCCCGCCCCGCGCCCACACCACGCCGACGATCTCCACGATCACCGCCAGCGCCGTGAGCCAGCCGAGCCAGGCGAAGCGCGTGAATCCCTGGCGCAGCTCGGCGAGATTGATGTCGAGCATCATCACGACGAACAGGAACAGCACCATTACGGCGCCCACGTACACCAGCACCAGCACCACGGCGAGGAATTCCGCTTCCAGCAGCAGCCAGATTGCCGCCGAAGTGATGAAGCACATCACCAGCGCCAGCGCCGAGTACACCGGGTTGCGGGATATGATCACCCCAAGGGCTGCGAGCACCAGGACGGTGCTGAAGATGTAGAACAGCCCCTGGATCAACATGCACGGCGCTCCGCCGCGGCTGGGTCGGCTGGGTCGGCTGGCGTGTTCATCGGTAGGGCGCGTCCGCGGCTTTGTCGGCGGCGATCATCGCCTCGTAGCGTTCGCCGACCGCGAGCAGCTTGTCCTTGCTCATGATGTTCTCGCCGCGCTTTTCCATGTGGTACTCGTGGATGCGGGTGAGCACGATGGCATCCACGGGGCACGCCTCTTCGCAGAAACCGCAGTAAATACACTTGAAAAGATCGATGTCGTAACGGGTCGTGCGCCGCGTGCCATCCGGTCCGACATCCGAATCGATAGTGATGCATACCGCCGGACACACCGCCTCGCACAGCTTGCAGGCGATGCAGCGTTCCTGGCCGTTGGCGTAGCGGCGCAGCGCGTGCAGGCCGCGGAAGCGCGGCGACTGCGGCGTCTTTTCTTCCGGGTAGTTGAGCGTGGTCTTGTTCGAGAACAGCGTGCGCCGCGTCAACCACAAGCCCTGCAGGAGCTCTGGCAGCAGGAAGGTCTTGAAAGGATTGAGTGCCATCGCGATTCGTCCCGTCAGTGAAACCAGGCGCGCGACCACGGCCCGATGTGATAGATGGCCATGAGCATTTCCACGCCGATCCACACCAGCGTTACCGGGATCAGCGCCTTCCAGCCTAAGCGCATGATCTGGTCGTAGCGGTAGCGCGGGAAGGTCGCGCGGAACCACAGGAACAGAAACACCAGGCAGAACACCTTGAGGAACAGCCACAGGAAACCCGGCGCGCCGAGCCAGGCGATCCACTCCGGGGCGCCTGCCATTCCCGGGTAGCCTTCCAGCGGCCCCTGCCAGCCGCCGAAGAAGAACACCGCCGTCAGGGTCGAGATCAGGATCATGTTCGCGTACTCGGCGAGGAAGAACAGCGCGAACGCGATGCCCGAGTACTCGACGTGGAAACCGGCGACGATTTCCGACTCCCCTTCCGCCACGTCAAACGGCGCGCGGTTGGTTTCCGCGACACCGGAAATGAAATACACCATTAAGAGCGGAAACAGCCAGAACCAGTTCCACGATCCAAGCCCGCCCGCCTGCGTCTGCACGATGGTGCCGAGATTCATGCTGCCGGTAGCCATGAGCACGCCCACCAGTGCAAACCCCATGGCGATCTCGTAGGCGACCATCTGTGCCGCGGAGCGCATGGCGCCGAGGAAGGCGTACTTGGAGTTCGCCGCCCAGCCGGCAATGATGACGCCGTACACGCCCATCGAGGTGAGCGACAGGAGGTACAAGAGGCCCGCATCGGCCTTCGAAACCACCACCGTCGGGGAGAGCGGAATCACCGCCCAGGCGGCGAACGCCGGCACCAGCGTAATCACCGGCGCAACACGAAACAGCAACTTGTTGGAGTTCGTCGGGACGACGACCTCTTTCATGAGCAGCTTGAAGACATCGGCGAACGGCTGCCCAAGGCCCGGGACAAGACCGAAGATCCGCACCCGGTTGGGTCCCCGGCGCAGCTGCATCCAGCCGATCACCTTGCGCTCCCACAAGGTGAGGAGCGCGACGCTGATGATCAGCACCACGGTGATGACCAGGGTCCAGACCGTGGAGCGCCCGTAGTCCGGGAGCGCGAGCCAGATGTTGCTGAGCTTGTGCATCCTTAGGAATCGTCGGCGTCAGTAGCTCACCAATGGCGCACGCCCTTCGCGCGTCTTCTGCAGTGACGGCGAGCGCCGCACCAGGGCATCGACCTGGTACATGGGGACGTCGATGAGCGCCGTGCCCGTCGCCGCATCCCCGGCGCGCGCGCCCTCCCCGGTGCGCACCAACGCGCTCACCGGGTGCGTGCCCTGGTAAGACGCCGGCGCCAGTGCGTCGCACGCCTGGTGCACATCCTTCAGGACCTCTTCCGAGGTTTGGTAATCGAAACCCTCGAGGTTGAGGAGATTTCCGAGCACGCGCAGGATCTTCCAACCCGGGCGCGCCTCACCCACGGGCAGCGCCGCGCCGCTTTGCGACTGCCACACGCCCTCGCAGTTCACGTACGTGCCGGAAGTCTCGGCAAAGGTGCCCATGGGCAGCATGACGTGCGCCACACGCTTTAGTTCTTCACTCGCGAACGGCGTGATGGCGACCACGAGCTCGGCGCGCGCGAGCATGGCGAGGCTGGGGGCGTCGAGGGCGTCAATCGAGGGCTCGATGCCGCCGATCAGAACGTAGGCGCGCAACGGCTTGCGCAGCATGTCGCGCGCTGTGAGCCCCGGCTGCGACACCGCCTTCGCGCCGGCTTGGCGATGCGGAATCGCGCCGGCGAGATACGCACCCGCGGCGTTGCCGCCCTCGGTGATGTGCCCCAGCGTTGCCCCGCTGAGCTGCGCCAGCGCGGCGGCGAGCGCCCGCAGGTCTGCAAACTGCGGATGGCGCGCTGCGAGTGCGCCCAGCCACACCGCGCGCTTGCCGTCCTGGCTAAGGACCTGCGCTACAGCCCGGTGCTCGTCGGTGACCCGCGCCGCACTGACGATGGCGGCAAGATGCGCAGGCACGGCCTTGCCGGTGGCCGCGGCGGCCGCCGCGAGCACGGCGGCGAGATCGGCAACCAGATCCGCGGGCGGCGCGCTCAGGTACGCCTTGACCGGAAAGAGATAAGGGAAGCGCGCCGGGTTGAGCATCCCTACCTGCGCGCCACGCGCGGTTGCCTTGCGCACGCGGTGCGCGAGGATCGGCGCCTCGCGCCGCAGGTTCGCGCCGATGACCACGAGCGCATTGAGCCCATCCACGTCCGCGATGCGCATGCCGAGGCCGGGGAACACCGGATCCGCGGCCTGGTCACGAAAATCGCGCTGCCGCAGGCGATGATCAATGTTGTGGGACTTAAGTCCACGCGTGAGGCGCGCGGCCAGATACAGCTCCTCGATGGTGGCGCAGCTGCTCACCAGGACTCCCAAGTCCGCCGCCCGCGCCTGCAACCCTGCCGCGACCTGCATGAGCGCGCTTTCCCAGCCCGTCTCTTTCAAGTCGCTGCCGTCGCGCACCAGCGGGTGCTCGAGGCGGTCGGGACTGTAGACGCCCTCGTAACTGAAGCGGTCGCGATCGGAAATCCAGGTTTCGTTGATGGACTCGTTCTCGCGCGGCACAACCCGCATCAGGCGCCCGCGCAGTACGTGACCGAAAATGTTGCTGCCGACGCCATCGTGCGGCGCGATGAGCGGCGTCGAGGTCATCTCCCAGGCACGCGCGCTGAAGCGGTAGGGCTTGGAAACGAGCGCGCCGACCGGGCACAGGTCGATGACGTTGCCCGACAGCTCGTGGTTGACCGTGCCCTCTATGTAAGTGCGCACCTTCATGTGCTCACCGCGGCCGATCATGCCGAGTTCCTGGATGCCGGCGATTTCCTGCGTGAAGCGAATGCAGCGCGTGCAGTGGATGCAACGGGTCATGTCGGTGGCGATGAGCGGCCCCAAGTTCTCGTCCTCGACCGAGCGCTTGCTCTCGTTATAGCGCGACACATCGCGGCCGAACCCCACGGCCAGGTCCTGCAGCTCGCACTCCCCGCCCTGGTCGCAGATCGGGCAGTCGAGCGGGTGATTGATGAGCAGGAACTCCATGGTCGCGCGCTGCGCGCCGATCGCCCGCGGCGACTTGGTGAAGATCTTCATGCCCTCGGCCACCGGGGTCGCGCAGGCCGGCAGCGGCTTGGGCGCCTTCTCGACCTCCACCAGGCACATGCGGCAGTTGGCCGCGATCGAGAGTTTCTCGTGGTAGCAGAAGCGCGGCACGTAGGCACCGTGCGCGTCGGTGGCGCGGATGATCATGTCGCCCTTGCGCGCCTTCACCGCTACGCCGTCGATTTCGATATTGACCTGGTCGTCCGCCATGACTTACGCCGCCTGCGCTCCCCGCGTGTCGCCGACGAGGCTGCGCCCGCCATGATCGATCATGTATTCGAATTCGTGACGGTAATGTTTCAGGAAGCTCTGCACCGGCCAGGCGGAAGCATCGCCGAAGGCGCAGATGGTGTGTCCCTCGATGCGGTTTGCCACGTCGAGCAGCAGCGCGAGCTCCTCGCGGCGCGACTGTCCGGCGAGCACGCGCTTGAGCAGCCGGTTCATCCAGCCGGTGCCCTCGCGGCACGGCGTGCACTGGCCACAGGATTCGGACATGTAGAAGCGCGAGATGCGCTCCAGCACCCGCACCATGCAGGTGCTCTCGTCCATGACTATGGCCGCGCCGGTGCCGAGCGCGGAGCCCGCGGCTTTCACCGAGTCGTAGTCCATGTTGGTCTTGAGCATGGTCTCACCCGGCACTACCGGCACCGAGACGCCGCCGGGGATTACCGCCTTCAACCTGGCTCCGCCGCGGACCCCGCCGCACAACGCCAGCAGGTCCGCGAACGGGATGCCCATCGGCAACTCGATGTTGCGCGGTTTCTCCACGTGCCCGGACACGGAGTAAATCATGGTGCCGCCAGAGTTGGCGGGCCCGAGTCCTGCGAACCACGCCGGACCTTTGCGCAGGATGGTCGGTACGGAAGCGAAGCTCAGCGTGTTGTTGATGGTGGTGGGCGCGCCGTACAGGCCAAAATTCGCCGGAAACGGCGGCTTGAAGCGCGGCTTGCCGGGTTTGCCCTCGAGCGAGTCGAGCAGCGCAGTCTCCTCGCCGCAGATGTAGGCGCCGGCGCCGACGTAGGTGTGCAGGTCGAAATCGACCCCGCTACCCCTGATGTTCTTGCCGAGTAGCCCGGCCGCGTAGGCTTCCGCCAGTGCCGCTTCGAAGCGCGGCACCGGTTCACCCAAGAACTCGCCGCGGATGTAGTTGTAGGCCACCGTGGAATTGGTGGCGTAGGCGCCGATAGCCAGACCCTCGATGAGGGCGTGGGGGTTGTAACGCAGGATGTCGCGGTCGTGGCAGGTGCCCGGCTCGCTCTCATCGGAATTGCACACCAGGTACTTCTGCACCGGGGAATTGCGCGGCATGAAGCTCCACTTGGTGCCGGTGGGGAAGCCGGCGCCACCCCGGCCGCGCAGGCCAGAAGCCTTGACCTGGTCGATGACCTGCTCGCGCGGCGGCTTGTCTTTCAGCAGCCGCTCCCACACCTCGTAGCCGCCGATGCTGCGGTAGGTGGCGAGCGTCCACGGGCGTTCGAGCTTCAGGGGCTCGAACACCGTCAGGTTCATCCTGTCGCCGTAGTCCGTCACCGCCGCGCTCACTTCAGCCCATCCAGGATCTTGTCGAGCGCCTCGGTGGTCAGGTTCTCGTGGAACACATGGTCCACCATCATCATCGGCGCTCCGGTGCAGGCCGCCAGGCACTCTTCTTCCCTCTTCAGGAAGATGCGTCCGTCAGCGGTGCTCTCGTTCAGCTTGATGCCGAGTTTCTTCTGCGCGTGGGCAACCAACTGTTCCGCGCCGTTCAGCATGCAGGAAATGTTGGTGCAGATGCTGACGTGATGACGCCCGCACGGGTGGGTTTCGAACATCGAGTAGAAGCTCGCCACTTCGTAAACCTGGATCGGCGGCAGCTGCAGGTACTCGGCGATCGCATCCATCAGCTCGGCCGTCAGGTAGCCGTGGTTCTGCTCCTGCGCGGCACGCAGCGCCGCGATGCATGCGGAGCGCTGCCTGCCGGGCGGGAACTTCCCGACCCAGTGGTCGATTTCCTGGCGGGTATGCTCCGAGAGCAGGCCGAGTTTGCTGTCGGCGGCACCGGTCGCGCCGGTGGTGGCTGCGCTTTGAGTGCTCACCGGTCGATTTCCCCGAACACCACGTCCTGGGTGCCGATGACGGCGACCACGTCCGCGAGCATGTGACCGCGGCTCATTTCCTCGAGCGACGCCAGGTGCGGGAATCCCGGCGCCCGGCATTTCAGCCGATAGGGCTTGTTGGCGCCATCGGACACAAGATAAATCCCGAACTCGCCCTTGGGCGCTTCCACGGCCGCGTAAGTCTCCCCCTCCGGCACCTCGTAGCCTTCGGTGAAGAACTTGAAGTGATGGATCAGGGACTCCATGTCCTCTTTCATATGCTCGCGGCTCGGCGGCCGCACCTTGACGTCATCGATCATCACCGGCCCCTGGTGGGCACGCAGCCACTCCACGCACTGACGCACGATGCGATTCGCCTGGCGCATCTCCTCGACGCGCACCAGATACCGGTCATAACAATCGCCGTTCACCCCCACCGGCACGTCGAAGTCCATGTGCTCGTAGACTTCATAGGGCTGCTTCTTGCGCAGATCCCACTCGATTCCGGAACCGCGCAGCATCGGACCCGAGAACCCGAGCTGCATGGCGCGCTCCGGGCTCACCACGCCGATATTCACGGTGCGCTGCTTCCAGATGCGATTGTCGGTAAGCAGCGTCTCGTAGTCATCGATGGCAGCTGGAAACGCCTCCGTGAAGGCCTGGATGAAATCCAGCATGGTGCCGGCGCGCGCCTCGTTCATGCGCGCGGCATCCTTCTCTGAACGCCAGCGGGACGCCTTGTAGCGCGGCATCGTGTCCGGCAGGTCGCGGTACACGCCGCCCGGACGATAGTAGGTCGCGTGCATGCGCGTACCCGAGACCGCTTCGTACACGTCCATGAGTTCCTCGCGCTCCTTGAAGCACAGGAGGAACACCGTCATGGCACCGATATCAAGGCCGTGCGCGCCGAGCCACATGAGGTGGTTCAGGATGCGCGTGATCTCATCGAACATGACGCGGATGTACTGCGCTCGCTCGGGCGGGGTGATCCCGAGGAGCCGCTCGATGGCGAGCACATAGGCGTGCTCGTTGCACATCATGGAGACATAGTCGAGCCGGTCCATGTAACCGATGGACTGGTTGAAGGGTTTCGATTCCGCGAGCTTCTCGGTGCCACGGTGCAGCAGGCCGATATGCGGGTCGGCCTTCTGGATGACCTCGCCGTCCATCTCCAGCACCAGGCGCAGCACACCGTGGGCCGCAGGATGCTGCGGGCCGAAGTTCATGGTGTAGTTACGGATCTCGGTTGGCGGCGTGGTGGACATCAGCGCGGCACCTCCGGGTCCTTGAGCGCCGGCTCGTAACGGTGGTCATGGCGTATGACCTTCGGCACCAGCACGCGCGGCACGATGCTTACCGGCTGGTAGACGACCCGTTTCTTATCCGGGTCGTAGCGTACTTCCACATTGCCGATGAGCGGAAAGTCCTTGCGGAACGGGTGGCCGATGAAGCCGTAGTCGGTGAGCAGGCGCCGCAGGTCCGGGTGGCCGCGAAACAGGATGCCGAACAGGTCGAAGGCTTCGCGCTCGAACCAGTTGGCGCCGGCCCACACGTCCACCACCGAGTCCACGACCGGCTCGACCGTGTCCGGGCACTTCACCTTCAGTCGCAGCCGCTGGTTGTGGCTGATGGACAGCAGGTTGTACACCACCGCGAAGCGCCCCGGCTCATCCGGGTCTGGAGCCTCAGTGCGCGCGACCCGTCCGCGGCTGAATCCCGAGCGCGTCGCGCTGGCGGTCTGCCACTCGTCGCGCCCGTAGTGCAGGTAATCGAGGCCCGCGAGGTCCATGAGCATCTCGAACTTCAGTTCCGGCGAGTCGCGCAGCGTGCGGCAGACATCCAGCAGCACGGCCGCGTCGGTCTCGTACGAAAGTTCCGCGGCGAGCGCCGCCACGCGCCGCACCCGGCCCGGCAGCTGCGCGTCAACCTTCACGGCGAGAGCTTCGATGAGCTCGCTCAAGTGGACCACTCCATTGTCGCTTCAGCTCGCGATCGAGCTCGTGCGCGCAATTTTTTTCTGCAGCTGCACGATCCCGTAGACCAGCGCCTCGGCCGTCGGCGGACAGCCCGGCACATAGACATCAACCGGTACCACGCGATCACAGCCGCGCACCACCGCATAAGAATAATGATAGTAACCGCCGCCATTGGCGCACGAGCCCATGGAGATTACCCAGCGCGGCTCCGCCATCTGGTCGTAGACCTTGCGCAGCGCCGGCGCCATCTTGTTCACCAGGGTTCCGGCGACGATCATGACGTCGGACTGGCGCGGACTCGGGCGGAACACGACGCCGAAGCGATCCAGGTCGTAGCGCGAAGCACCCGCGTGCATCATTTCCACCGCGCAGCACGCCAGTCCAAAGGTCATCGGCCACAAGGACCCCGTACGCGCCCAGTTGACGAGATTGTCAACCTGGGTCGTGACGAAGCCGCGTTGGGCGAAGCTCTCCGGTCCTTCGGCCTCTAGTCCCACTCGAGCGCCCCCTTCTTCCACTCGTAGATGAAGCCCACCACGAGGATGCCGAGGAAGATGCCCATCGCGACGAGCCCGAAGAGGCCGATCCTGCCCAAGGCCACCGCCCACGGAAACAGGAAGGCGATCTCCAGGTCAAAGACGATGAACAGGATCGCGACCAGGTAGTAGCGCACGTCGAATTTCATGCGCGTGTCTTCGAAGGCCTCGAAACCGCATTCGTAAGGCGAGAGCTTGGCGCGGTCGTTGCGGGAGCGCGTGAAGAAATGGCCGATGCCGGTGCCGAGCACCAGCAGCACCACGGCCAGGCCCGCGGCGACAACGAGGAAGATGAGGATGGGCAGATAGTTCGACAACATGCGATCTGGTGCGCACCCCGTTGAAAGGCTGCGCATTGTAGCAGCGCAACAGTCGTTTTGGTGCCGACGGTCGGATTCGAACCGACACGCCTTGCGGCGCTAGCCCCTCAAGCTAGTGTGTCTACCAATTTCACCACGTCGGCAACATTAAAATCCGCGCGGCCGGCGAGCCTTATTTCGGTGCCGGCGCCGGCGCGGGGCTGGAAGCAGGCGCCGCTGCAGGCGCTGACGCCGGAGCTACGGTCGTGGGCGCAGCCGGAACCGAGGCGCCGGTAAGGGGCGCCGGCCTCTTGCCCGCGGCGACCTCATCGAGAATCGTTTTCTGCTGCGCTTCTGAGGTGCGGGTGCCCGTGTAAGTGAGTAGCAGACTGTTAATCATGAAGACTGCGGCGAAAATGGCGGTGGCCCGCGACATCGCGGTGCTAGCGCCGCGGGCGCCGAACACGGTGCCCGAAGCGCCGGCGCCAAATCCAGCCCCGGCATCCGCGCCCTTGCCGCGCTGAAGCAGTACCAGCCCGATGATCGCGAACGCGGAAAGCCACTGCACAATGGTCAGAATCGAACGCAGCATCGCAAAACCTATTATCCCGGTCCGGCAGCGGCCAGGATTGTCAGGAACTCATCAGCCTTGAGCGAGGCGCCACCAATCAGACCGCCGTCAACATCCGGCATTGCGAACAGTTCCGCCGCATTACCGGCCTTGACGCTGCCGCCATAAACGATACGTGTGGCAGCGGCAATTCTAGCATCCCGCGCCGCTATCCGGGCGCGGATGAAGGCGTGGACGTCCTGCGCCTGCTCGGGCGCCGCGTTGCGGCCGGTGCCGATGGCCCACACCGGCTCGTAAGCCACCACGGCATGCTCCAGGGCCCCGGCGCCGGAGAGCTCCAGAACCACCTCGAGCTGGCGGGCGACGATCTCCCGCGTGCGCCCGGCCTCACGATCCGCGAGCTGTTCACCGACGCACAGGATCGGGATGAGGCCCACGGCGCGCGCCGCGGCGAACTTGCGCGCCACCAGCTGATCGCTCTCGCGATACAGCATGCGCCGCTCCGAGTGGCCCACGATCACGTACTCGCAGCCGACATCCTTCAACATGGCCGCGGAAATCTCCCCGGTGAAGGCGCCGTGCACATCCGCACAGACGTCCTGACCGCCGAGGCTGAGCACCGAGTCGCGCAGCGCGCGCGCTACTTCCAGCAGGTACACGAACGGCGGACACAGCACGCAGCTCGCCGCCGGGGTTGCCGGACAATGGGCCAGAAGGTCCTCGACGAGCCGCGCATTCTCGCTGCGCGATCCGTGCATCTTCCAGTTACCGGCGACAATGGGGCGACGCATGGGGCGCGGGATCATAGCCATGCGAGGGGGGCGGCGCAACGCCGCGTGCGCCCTGGTCCATCGGCCGAAATCGCAGCAAGCGATTTCGGCGGACAGTAGCTCCGTTTCCGCCCGCCAAAGGCGGGGCTCGATGCGCACCCGCTCGAATCACCTCAGCAGCCGAGCACTTCATAGAAAGGGTTGCGCAGTGGCTTTGGCCGGCTGCGGTAGGGTCAGCCGGGGATGCCCTTGATGATCTGCGCGAGCTCGTTGGCGGCAGCGCGCGTTACGTCCTCGTCACGCCCTTCGACCATGACCCGTATCACCGGCTCGGTTCCGGAAGCGCGCAACACCACCCGGCCATCCGCGCCCAGGCGCTGTTCGATGCGCGCCACGGCCTGCTGCACGGCGGGCACGCTGAGCGGGTCGAAGCGCTGCGCCACCTTCACGTTCAGAAGCAGCTGCGGGAATTTCTGCATCCCCGAGGCCAGCTCCGCCAGCGAGCGGCCGGTCTGTTTCATGATCGCGAGCACCTGCAAGGCACTCACCAGCCCGTCGCCGGTCGTGGTCTTGTCGAGGCACAGAATGTGTCCGGACGCCTCGCCACCCAGGGTGCCCTGGGTTTCGCGCAGCATCGCCAGCACATAGCGGTCCCCGACCGCGGCGCGACGAAACTCGATGCCGGCCGAGCGCAGCGCCACCTCCAGTCCGAGGTTGCTCATCACCGTGCCCACCACCGGGCCGCGCAGTGTTCCGGCGTCCTTGAGAGCACGCGCGATGACGTACAGCACCTGGTCACCGTCAACAATGCGCCCGAGGTGGTCGGCCATCACGAGCCGGTCACCGTCGCCGTCGAGGGCGAGTCCGACGTGCGCCCGCACGCCCGGCACCGTCAGCTGCAGCAGGTCCGGAGCGGTCGAACCGCAGCCATCGTTGATGTTGCGGCCGTTAGGCGAGCAGCCGATGGGCACGATCTCCGCGCCCAGGTCGGCGAGAATCCGCGGCGCCACCTTGTAGGCGGCGCCGTTGGCGCAATCGATCACGATCTTCAGTCCCGACAGATCCACGCCCGGCGGCAGCGTCGCAGCACAGAATTCCTGGTAGAAAAGGCGCGAGCGATCGGCGCGAGTTGCGCGCCCAAGGCTGCGCGAAGCGCGTGTCAGCGGCGGCTGCGCCAGCTGCGCCTCGATGCGGTCCTCCAGGTCGTCCGAGAGCTTGCCTCCCGAGGCGTCGAAGAACTTGATGCCGTTGTCGTCGTAGAGATTGTGCGAGGCGCTGATAACAATGCCGAAGTCGCAGTTGAAGCGCCGCGTCATGTAGGCAATGCCCGGCGTGGGCAGCGGACCGATGAGCATGACGTTGACGCCGGCGGCGACAAACCCCGCCTCGAGCGCCGACTCGAACATGTAGCCCGAGAGGCGCGTGTCCTTGCCGATGAGCACGCTGCCGCCTTCGGGCGCCAGGACCCGGGCAGCCGCGCTCGCCAGGTGCAGCGCGAAGTCCACGGTCATGGGGTGCTCGCC